>Ga0209510_1000770_pt1 | contig 40634 bp, 34 predicted proteins | sample BiotimSIPDNA_FD_185749 | JGI IMG/M metagenome (GOLD analysis project Ga0209510, IMG submission 185749) | Anaerobic biogas reactor microbial communites from Washington, USA - Biogas_R1 time_0 SIP DNA (SPAdes) (version 2) | ecosystem: Engineered > Bioreactor > Anaerobic > Unclassified | place...
CTTGCCTTATTTTGTCTCGTTACTATCGAAACTGATGAAAGTGAGAAATATAAACATTTATCCACTCAAGCCACAAATGAAATTGTGTGCCTGATTGGGATTTAATAAGCAGACCCTAATTACAGTAATAACCACTGTAACAGTAATTAATCTATATTTTTGTTTAAACATATTGATGAATTATTAATTTGCCTACTTTCAGATAAATATTTATTGTCGCTGTTTCAGCATGTCCGACCTTTTTTAAGCATACATTCTTTCAAACATATTTCTATTTATTATTGTATCCGATTTAGTCTGTAGCTTTTATCATTTACTGCTTCTCCGTAAAAATTGCCTTTAACGGACTTATTTGCGTATTTTAATTAATATGGCAAAAAAGTTATCAAAGAATGAAATAAAATTGCATGATTTGGAAAATTAGTGATTATTAACATTGCATCTCATGATCAAGAGCCCTCTTGTCGATATTTCGCAAATTTGCAGGGATTTGGATTCAAACTCACCGTTAATTAGATATCATACTTATATTATTTATTCCTGATACAATTTACTCATCTGCATTCCAAATATCAGTGCATAGATATCCAGTCATGATAGGTGATTCGGAATGAACGAAGGAATAGATGTGCCGGAACCACTAAGGGTTATCTGTGTCATTCATAAATATGGAATCAAATGGCTCTGAAAAATGTGAAATTGCGATATAATTGATAATATAAATTACATATATGCAATGAAATTATCCAACAGGGGTTATCTTTGCGACAATTTGTCATTGATCAATTATCTGTTTTCAGATAGAATGATACACATTCGAGCATGTCATGATTCAGAATTGACAGTTCCAATATTACCTGACAGCAATGCAACATCATCTGAACGAGATCTCTTCATTTACCGATAAACAGCTGTTTGAGGCTGTGTGTGAGGGGAATGAACGGGCTTTTCAACATATTTTCACGCGCTTCTACCCACGCATGATCTCGTTCGCGGGCATGATGGTGAAATCACGGGATGCGGCGGAAGAGATCGTACAGGAGGTCTTTATCCGCTTGTGGGAACAGCGAGAACTGTTGTCTGAAGTGAAGAGCCCGGAGAATTATCTCTTCATCGTGATCCGCAACCAGGCACTCAACCACCTGCGTGCTGCCGCAAAGGAACAAAACCGTAGGGAACAACTTTGGGAAGCTTTGCAGCAAAGGGTAGCCGATGACTCCACCACACTGGAGATGCTGGAAGCCGATCAATTCTTTGAGCAGATAGTGGCAAGGTTGACACCCCAACAGCAGCTGGTGTTCCGAATGAGCCGCACAGAGGGTTACTCCCATCAGCAGATTGCAGACCAGCTGCACCTCTCAAAAGAGACTGTGAAGAAACACATTGCCAACTCGTTGACCCAATTGCGCTCTTATTTGAAGCATTTCAGGCAGGTGATGCTGTTTTAATGCAAAGATTGTGAACTTTTTAGCAGATTTCTGAATAATTCTCTCTTTTTTGTTACCCCCCACATCAAATAATTGTGTCTTTATGATGAAACCGATCCACAACATGAGTGATTCGAAAAATGAGATGACCGGCCTGTTTGAGAAGTATTGTGCCGATACCTGCAACAGAGAAGAGTTCGACAAGATGATTGATCTTGTTGGCGATGGGGAGCATGACCGCTCCCTGCACGCGCTGTTGAAACAGATATGGGAAGCCAACGCGTTACGGTCACCACGTAAGGTAACCTTTCGCTGGGCTGCCGCTGCCGCCATAGGGCTGCTGCTCATTACCACCACCTTCCTGCTTTGGAAGAGTGGGGAAGAGGCGCCACAACCCATGGTACAGCATGAGGCAGGTAACACATTGTCCGGTGCCACGCGCATCCAGCTGCCCGATGGCAGCACGGTCACATTGCGTGATGGTGGCTGGCTCAACATGGATGGCTCCTTTGAGGGCGACAGGCGTGAGGTGAGCCTCCAGGGAGAGGCCTATTTTGATGTAGCCCCCAATCCCGATAAGCCATTCGTCATCCACACCGGTAGCGTGAAAACCACCGTGCTGGGCACTGCTTTTTCCATCAAGGCCGATTCTGCAGAGGAGATGATCACCATCACGGTCACCCGTGGCAAGGTGAGGGTGGAAGATGAGCATACCGTGCTGGCCACACTGGAGGCCGACAAGCAACTGGTCTACAATACGAAGACAAACCGTCTCACCGAGAAAACAATTGATGCCGGTGTCGAGACAGAGTGGCGGTCACATCACCTGGTATACAGGAACAGCACTTTCGAGCAGATCGTGCAGGAGATCGCGATGCTCTATGAGGTGACGATCCGTTTTGAAGAGGATGCCCTGAGGGAACGACAGATCACTGCTTCTCTGGACGACCGCGATGGCGTGGAGACCATCCTCGATATGTTGTGTACGGCTCAGCGCGCCTATTGGACAGAGGAGGGCGGGTCTTACGTCATCAGATCGCTCGGGGAGTGACAACATGTGCCAAATGGCACCAGAAAAAAGTGAGAATGAACAGGAACCATATATAAGAGAACCTATGCACAGAAAATTACTTTTCAAGAGGTGTTATCACACTCTTATCGCGCTGTTTATCTGGATGGGCGCTGCCCATGCGCAGGTGGACGAGAACATTCACATCAAGACAGTGACCCTCGGCTTTCAACAGGAGAAGCTGTTCAATGCGCTGCTGACCCTCGAAGAGGCGTCGGGCTTCCAGTTGGTCTTCCCGGGAGAACCGGTGAAGGCAGCCCATCTGGTGGAACTGCCACGGGAAGAACGGACGGTGGCAGCCACCCTGCAACTGATCCTCCGTGGCACAGGGCTCAGTTTCAAACAGACAGGCAACACGATTGTGCTGTTCCTGGAAACCGGGAAGAATGCAGCACCGGTAAACCCGCAGAACGTGACCGTGCGGGGAACCGTGCGGGATGAACATGGTGAGCCACTGCCGGGGGCCGTGGTGATGCCGAAAGACGAAACAAAAATAAACGGCACGATCACCGACGTGGATGGAAATTTCTTGTTGCCGGATGTCGCCGCCAACGAGGTGCTGTTATTCTCATTCCTTGGGTATGAGACCCGGGAGATAGCGATTGAGGGGAGGACATCCATCAATGTGACATTGCTGCCGGGAGCCCAGCTGCTGGAAGAGGTGGTAGTGACCGGCTACCAGTCCATTGCACGGGGCAAGGTGACCGGAGCCGTGTCGACCGTGAACTCCGAGGCCCTGCAGGAGAGGTACACGACGAACATCATCTCCAACCTGGAAGGCCGCATTGCCGGACTCGTAACCAATGGCGACAACATCACCATTCGCGGTACGGGTAGCTTACACGCCGTGAACAACCCGCTGATCGTGGTGGATGGCATGCCCATCGAAGGGGCGTTGAGTGACCTGAATCCCTACGATGTGGAGAGCGTGACAGTGCTCAAGGATGCGGCGGCGACAGCCATGTATGGCTCGCGTGCGTCGGCCGGCATCATCGTCGTCACCACTAGGAAACCGCAGGTGGCAGGGCGCATCAGCGTGGATGTACAGGCCAACTTCTCCATCGACCAGAAGCGCAACCTCGACTATGCCGACAACTTCCTGATGACCCCCGCACAGCAGGTGGATGCCGAAAGCGATTACTACAAATACCGGTACATCACCGAAGGAACAGCGGTGAACAACCGTGTCTCCTTCAGGGACAACACCCTCAACAAAAACCAGCCCTTCTCACCCATCCAGTATGCCTACTACCGACTGGGTGAGAACATGACCTCCGAAGCGGAGGTGAACACGTTGCTGGGTGAACTGCGCCAGAACAACTATGCGAAGGAGTATGGCGAGCATATCCTGCGCAATCATCTGGTGCAGCAGTACAACGTGGCGGTGCGCAGCATGACCGACAAGTACCAGTCGAGTCTGGTGTTCAACTACAAACACGACAATTCCGGTTACATCAACGAGGGTGACAACCGCTTCACCATTTTCTACAAGGGTGAATACAAGATGGCCAAATGGCTGAAGCTGAACTTTGGGGTGAACAGCATCCTGCAGAACAGCCACTACTCCAGCTACGACGGCTGGCTCAACAAGGCAAAGGATCCCTTCTCGGAGTTTGCCTATGCGCGTCTGCTGAATGAGGATGGCGGCCATGCCAACAACAGCCGCTTTGGGAATGGCCTGCTCACCATCGACCCCGCTTTTCGGCCTTCGCACTACAACGCACTGCAGGAGATGGCCTACGATCAGACCCGCTATGACCGTCAGAGCTCCCGCTACAATGGGGGACTGCTCTTCTACCTCGCGGAGGGTCTCACCGCTCAGGGACAGTTCATTTACGAGTCGGAACGCAATACCAGTAGCCGTTTCTCCGAGGCGGAGAGTTACCTGATGCGGATGATGCGCAATGCCTACACCGTGCAGAAGGATGGCAGCTGGGACTACATGATCCCCGAAACGGGAGGGCGACTGGTAAACGACAACCGGATGGGTGATTACTGGACAACCCGTGGGCAGGTGAACTATTCCCGGGTGTTTGCTCAGCGTCACGCACTCGATCTGCTTGCGGGGATGGAGTTTCGCGAGACACGCTACAAGGGTACCCGCGGGTTGCTGATGGGCTACGACGAACAGCTCCAGACACAGAATACGGCGAACCTCGATATGGTGTCGTTGCGTGCCTGGCACTCCAATCCCTATTTATACGACATGAATACGGTCTCATTCTTTGGCCTGCTTGAAAGTGGTATGGGGCTGCACCCGGAGGAGTGGCACCGCTTTGCCTCGGGATACGGAAACCTGACCTACACCTACGACAAGAAGTACAACCTCTTTGGATCGTTCCGTAAGGATTATGCCGATGTGTATGGGTTGAACAGCAAGTATCGCGGAAAACCTCTCTGGTCGGTGGGTGCCAGCTGGGTGGCCTCCGACGAGGCGTTCATGAAGGAGGTCAGCCGGGTGGACTACCTGAAGGTGCGTACCAGTTACGGCATCACCGGCAACATCGTACCGGGCGTGAACAGCATCATGGTAGCCGACACCAAGATACCTGTAAACACCTGGACACAGCAACCCAGGGCACGGATCGACCGGCCGGCGAACCCCTACCTGACATGGGAGAAGACGGCAACAACCAACATCGGACTCGACTTCGGCCTGCTGCAGGCACGTCTGCGGGGTGCACTCGATTTCTACTACAAGAAAGCCGACGATGTGTACGCGCTCAAGACGCTGGAGCCGACAACCGGCTTCTCGGAGATGTGGATGAACATGGCAAGCCTCTACAACAAGGGGGTGGAGCTTGATTTGACCTACGACTGGTTTACGGGCCGTGACCGCAACCGCCTCTACTGGTCTACCAACATGACAATGGCCTACAACCACAATGAGATCACCCACATCGAGTCGCTGGCCAAGACAGCCGGTGAGCTGGCAGGCGACTACCAGTACATGAAGGGTTATCCCACCAGCGCCATGTGGTCGTACCGTTACGGTGGACTCACCGATGAGGGACAGCGGATGTTCCTGGATCATGAAAATACAGCACTCACCGGCAATCAGATCAGCGGTAAGGACATTGAAGCGGTGATCTTCTCGGGGCAAAGGGATCCCAAGATCACGATGGGATTGAGCAACACGCTGCGCTACCGGGGGTTCAGCCTGGCTGTGATGGCGGTCTACTATGGCAATTACTACATGCGCAGTCTGCAGGAGGGTACACTGAGCAGTCCCCCGGGTGCCTACAACCCCGGACCGATGGCATCCTACTTGTTGGATGCATGGACACCGGAGCACACCGACACCACGGTGCCGGGTATCTTCCAGAACGACCGCTCGTCGAATACCGACGGATCCGGTGCCTACAACTACCTGGACATCTATGTACAACAGGCCGATTTCATCAAGATCCGCAACATCGTGCTGGGTTACGACCTGCCACAGAGCTGGACAGCTAGGAGCGGCATGCAGCAGGCCAACCTGCGCTTCCAGATTGACAATCCCGCGGCTGTCTGGACCCGCAACAAGCTGGGTGTCGATCCCGAGACGGGTGGCATTCGCCGGCCAAGTACCTTCATCCTGGGACTTACCCTGAATTTGTAACTCTAAACATTGATTGTATGAGAACCATCATGCCAAAGCTTTTCGCACTCCTCCTGTTGATCCCACTGGTTGGGGGGTGCAGCGAATTTACAGATATCACACCCAAGGGACAGAGCATCCTCAACAAGGTGGAGGAGCTGGAGCTGCTGCTCAACGACGATTACATGCAGTTGCAGAGCTGGGAGCCGATGTACCTGCTCAATGACAACATTCCGGCGCAAAATGTGATCCAGCTGATCACGCGCCACGAGGAGGGTATCCCCAGCGTGGAGTCGGTGTTGCTGACATGGGACGAGACAGTGGATCGCACCAGCATCAACCAGGACCCACAGCAGTACCTCTATGGTGCCTTCTATGGCATCATCGGACGGATCGCCAACCCGATCATCGCCAATGTGGACAACGCTGCGGGCAACGCATCGAAGGCGGCACAGATTAAGGCCGAAGCCTATGTGCTTCGGGCCTATTTCCACTATCTGGCTGTGAACTTCTACGCGAAAGCCTACAATCCAGCCACAGCGGCCACCGATGGGGGTGTCCCCTATATGTTCGAGGATTTCCCCATCAATGAGCTGGCGGAGAAAAGATCAGTGCAGGAGGTGTACGACTTTATTCTGGCCGATCTGGATGCCGCCTTCGCACTGGAGGCGCTCCCCGACAATCCCGCCAGGATGCGTGTGGGGAAAGCGTTCGCCCATGCGGTGAAGGCAAAGGTGCTGATGGCGATGAGGGATTACAACGGTGCGGATGCTGCGGCAGCCGCTTCACTGGTCATCAACGACAAGCTGCTGGACCATCGCAGCGACAGGCTGGCCATACCGATGCCTCCCTTTGACATCCCTTTCTTCGACCGTCCCAAGTTCAACGACGAGGAGCTGTTTTATCAGATGTCCTCCTTCACCATGCGCTACATCTTTTCACCCGACCTGTTGGCCAGTTTCGATCCCAACGACATCCTGCTAAATCATGGGGAACTGGAAAACAATGTGGCCACCTACCTGACAGGTGGGGTGCTGATGAACCAGGGTGGGAACATGACATCCGTTGCTGGCGTGCAGGCCTGGTTTCACTATGTGATGGCCGGCGACTTCAAGGTGCACTACAGCATCAACAGCCTCACCACTGTCGATATGTACCTGACGCGTGCGGAGTGTCTCCTGCGGGGAGGAGAGGGGAACATTCAGGCTGCAATGGCCATCCTGGAGAAACTGCGCGTACGGCGCATCAACACCAATGGTTACGCTGCCTTGCCGGTGGGTACCAAAGCCGATGCGATTGCCGCGCTGAAACAGGTGGCCCGGCATGAGAATTTCGCCACCTCCAAGAACTTCATCGACATGAAGCGCTGGAACGCCAGCGAAACGGAGTGGCAATCGACACTTACCAAAACACTGACGCTGGCACCGCAGGGTTTCATGCCGCGCGGGGGCAACCCGATGAACGGATGGGATCCCATTCCGCCGGTGATGACACGGAGCTATTCGTTGCGACCCGATTCACCCCTCTGGATCTTTCCGTTCCCACAGGCAGCTACCAATTACAACCCCAATCTGACACAAAATTTTTAACGCAGAATTCCTATTTCGCTGAATAGGTTTCGATTTGATCCTACGAATTCAAAAACAATCATGATATGAAAAAAATAACTTTTTTGGTGCTTTGCGCTCTATTGGCAATGAGCAGTTGCAAGAACGAAAACAACAACGATTCGTTCACATTGAAGGGTGAAATAGGCGACTGGGACAGTCCGGCAACGCTATATTTCAGTTACTGGAACGATGGGAACGAGGTGACCGACACCACCCAGCTGAAGAACGGGAAGTTCTCCTTCTCGGGCAACATTGGAGAGCCGGCAGCAGCACGCCTGATCATGGACTACACAGGTGTAGGAATGGGACCGGCTGCACAGGCGGGTCACATCCTCTACCTCTATCTGGAGAATGGTGTGATTGAATTGCAGTCGGCCGACTCCCTGCAGCACGTAGCGTTTGTGAAGTCGCCCATCAACGATGCCCATCAGGAGTACCTGCGCTATGTTGGCGGACAGATTCAGGACCTGGCGGCACGGATGAACGCGAAAGTGATGCAGGCCTCACCGGAACAGCTGAACGATTCACTCTTTATGGACGGGTTGAACAAGGAGTACAGACAGTTACTGGATGATCGTGCCCGGAAGCAGCAGCAGTACGTGCGGGAGCATCCCGATTCCTATTTCAGTGTGGTAGCCATCTCGGAGTCGGTCTCCTCTGATTTCGATGTGGACGAGATAGAACCGCTCTTCTTGTCGATCAACGAGAAGCACCGGGAGACCTATTCGGGGAAGGCTTTTGCACAACGCATAGAGGCTGCCAGAACCATTGGGATAGGCAAAAGCGCACCCGATTTCACACAAAACGACCCGGATGGCAATCCCGTAAGCCTCTCCGATTTCCAGGGGAAATATGTGCTCATCGACTTTTGGGCATCCTGGTGTGGTCCCTGCAGGCAGGAGAACCCCAACCTGGTGAAGGCGTACGCTGCCTACAAGGATAAGGGTTTCGAGATCCTGGGTGTCTCGTTGGACAACAACGACGGCAGAGAGGATTGGCTGAAGGCGATTGAAAAAGATGGCCTCACCTGGACACAGGTCTCCGACCTCAACTCATGGAACAACGAGGTGGCGCGTATGTATGGGGTCAGGGCAGTGCCGCAAAGTTACCTGATCAACCCTGAAGGGGTTATTGTTGCAGAGAACCTGAGAGGCGATCTGTTGGAAGAGAAGCTGGCAGAGATCTTCGCAGAGTAAGCGTCGTTGCTCTTTTCAGGACTCCTTGTTCTCACCCATCTTCTCGAGTATCGACCTGCCAAAGGCCATGCATTCGGCCCTTTTGAGGTTGTCATACTCTTCCATGCCCGGCATCGATTGCATCATCTTGCGTGCATCGGGATCCATCAGTCCAAAGGTTACGCGCCCCAGGAACACCTGTTGGGCGACACCCTCCACACCGGCCAGTTTGATCAGGTGATCCCTGAAGAACTGGTCGTACTGTTCCTGTTTGACCGGTTGCCTCATGTTGCCACAGACGGCGAAATAGCCCCTGATCTTATTGGCCAGAAGCGCTTTGTGTCTGGAAAGGTAATCCTGCAACTCCTTTGGTGTGACACCACTGCGAATGGAGCCACCCACAATCAGATGCTTGAAGCCTGAGAGATCCGGCTTCTCCCGTACATCGAACACCTGGGCGATCCCATCCATTCCCTCTGAGATCCAGAGGGCCGCGTCGCGTGACGATCCGCACCAGGTACCATAAATGATGGCCCACTCCGCATGTTTGGTTGTGGGATAAAATTCGAGTGCCTCTGTCTTACGTGGCAAGAACAAAGCTCCCGCTGCCAATAGCGTTGTCTTAATAAAGTCCCGTTTTTCCATACAATCCAGTTACGTTGCTGCGGTAAGGTTCATTTAATTGCAGATTCGTTGAAGATAATGCGAAATCCGTTGCCATCAACAGCAAGTTTCAATCCAAAGGTGTTATCGGGATTTGGTTTGCTTTTTACCTCACCCGATAGTACCCGTTCGCTCAACTGCTGCATCTCTCTTAACTTCTCTATTTTCTCCTCGTTGTCATTGTTGTAATGACCCGGAAAGAGATAGTTGATCCCGTCTGCCTCCATCTTGGCGGTTATCATCTCGCATGTGGCGATGAATGTGGAGAAGTCGACAGTCAGCAAGAGCAAGCTCGATCCGAACGAGTCGCCACTGAAACCGTAACCCGCCTCCCTGTCGATGAAAGTGGTGGATCCGGGCGTGTGCCCCGGGGTAAAGACCACTTCCAGTTGTCTGCCTCCCAAATCAAGAATCTCTCCATCCTGCAGGGAATGCACCGCACCCGGGTAGTTGCCCATGAAGGAGGGTATCAATACCGTATCACCCGGATTGATCCATATCTCGGGGAAGCAATCGATGGAAGGACCGGTATGATCGGGGTGCACATGGGTGGCCACCAGTGTGACCGGCTTCGAAGTGATAGAAGCAACAATCTTGTCCAGATCCTTGATGTTGGTGCCGGCATCGATCAGGATGGCCCTCTCGTTGCCCTCAAGGAGATAAAGACTCTCCTGAAACATCTGATTACCTGAACCCACCCAGGTGTGCGCATCGATTTGACGAAACACAACATCATCGTTGCTAAATACAACGATACCCTCGTTGTTCCCTGATGCATAGGTAAACAGCGAGGCTCCAATCAGAAACGACAGGATGAATGTGAATATTAACTTCTTCATATTGAGTGTATTATTCGAGATTAGTCAAAAAGTGTCAACCAGATGTCTTTCATATCACGCATTGTAACAAACCCTTCGGTGCGAAGGCAATGTACAAAACTAGATGATTTCCCGACGAATTGGTGTTAATTATTAAAAGAATATGATATATTTGTACTCTTTTAACACTATTAATCAATCAATCTGCCATTCAGTTTGGGTGAAATGCTGCGTAATTTTCTGTTTTTTTTCAACTGTAGCGTATATTTTGATAGATGCATCATAAAATTTTATTAACCATGAGAAAATTTTCAAGCTCAGTGCTCGCACTCCTTCTAGGAGTAGGATTATTCTGTACGGGATGTAATCCAAAAAGCGACCAGAATCAGAATCCCGTTGTTGAAACTACCGCCGGCGATGTGTCCGGAAGTGTGAACGACAGTGTCTATGCATTTCTGGGGATACCCTATGCCAAGGCTGACAGATTCATGCCTCCGCAGGATCCCGATGCCTGGGACGGTGTGCGCGAATGTACCGACTTTGGTCCGGTAGCCAGACAAATTGTGCCCTGGTATCCCGATTCGGTACAAAATGAAAAGGAATTGTTCAGTGTGAATGTATGGACACAAGGAGTCAACGATGGCAAGAAACGACCGGTATTGCTCTGGCTGCACGGGGGGGGATTTCATACGGGTGCCAGCAATGATCCGATGACATATGGTGAAGCAATGGCAAGAAAAGGAGATATCGTGATGGTATCGGTCAACCACCGTTTGAACATTCTCGGTTTTCTGGACCTCTCGGCTTGTGGTGAGAAGTACGCCCAATCGGCCAATGTGGGAGTGCTCGACATCGTGAAAGCCCTCGAGTGGATTCGGAACAACATTGAGAGTTTCGGCGGCAACCCGGCCGATGTAACCATCGTTGGTGAATCGGGTGGGGGCGGTAAGGTAGGTACCATCATGTGTATGCCTGCTGCACAAGGTCTGTTCCACAAGGCAATCATTCAAAGTGGTACCCTGCTCAACACAATGACCAAGGAGACATCGCAGCAGCTGGGTCTGGCTGTTCTGGAACAGCTAGGTCTCACCCCTGAGGAGGTGGCGAAACTGGATACCATCGCATACGCCGATCTGGTGAAAGCCGGTAATGAGGCGATCGCAAAGACATCTGGTCCGAGAAGACCCGGTTCACCCACCATGTTTGGCTTTGCACCCTCCGCTGATGGGGTTGTCTTGCTGCAACAACCCTTCAGCCCCGGTTTCGCCGAGATTTCAAAAGATATTCCGGTGATGATTGGTTCCACCCTGAATGAGATGATGCCCGTTGCCTATGGTGAGAAAGAATTGACACTTGAGCAGGCCAAGGAACGCCTGGTAAAAATATACGGTAACAAAACCGACCAATACATTGAACTATTTGCAAAGGCCTATCCAGATTACACGCCTCAGGATCTGCTCTCCATTGATACGGTATTCAGGCCCTATACCATCCGTACCGCCGATGCCCGCGCAGAGGAGTCGAGCGCACCGCTCTATGTCTATTTCCTGGCGTGGAAGAGCCAGGTTGACAATGCCTCTAAAGGTTCATTTCACGGACTGGACATTCCGCTAGCATTCAACAATGTCGATTTGAGAGCAGACTGGACCGGCAACACAGAAGAGGCATGGGCCCTAGCTGACAAGATGAGTTCTGTCTGGCTCAACTTTGTGAAGGGTGCAAATCCGAATGTGGAGGGAGTACTGCCCGAGTGGGAACCCTACACTGCAGAAAACGGTGTGACGATGTATTTCGACAATGAATGCAGAATCGTCAACAACCACGACCGGGAGTTGATGCATTTCATGGTACCTGTCGAATAGATTTCAGATTTACGCAAACTGCCCCGCCAGAATGAATCCGGCGGGGCAGTTTGTTTGTTGTATAATTTAAACGCTCATCTAATCTAATAATTTTACCCATCTACCTTCTTTGTTGCTTCTTACAATGGCATCTATCACTCTCATGTTCTGAATGGAGTCATTCAGTGCAAACTCAATGGTGCGATCTTCAATGATGGCTCTTGAAAAATAATCAGCTTGCAGCGTATATTGGTTTACAGGGTTAAACGTGACTTCTTCTGTATATTCGTTGGTGTGAATCCAGACACGAATCATCTTGTCAAATGGTGCATTTACAGGTATTTCCACATCAATCCTGCCTTCTTCGCCTACAATATTGACTCGTTGATAGGGCATTAATTGGGTGGAACATGTAAAGGATGCGGTTGTTCCTGTTGAAAAAGAAAGAATTCCAGTCGTTAACCTATCAGTTTTCATCTCAGGATCCAGGTCCATCATTCCGAACACTTTTTCCGGCTCCGAGTTGAGGATGAATCTTGAAAAGGAAATGCAATAACAACCAATATCCATCAAAGCACCGCCTCCTATTTCTATCTTGTTCCTGATATTATTTGGGTCAATATTATAGTATGAAAAAAATAGATTTATACTCCTGATCTTTCCAATGGTTCCGTTGTCAACAATCGACTTCACTTTATGCCATTGTGAGTGATGACGATACATGAATGCCTCCATTATTTTCAAATGAGGAAATCGTTCTGATGCTTTTAATAATTTTTCTGCTTCAGCGGAATTAAGTCCGATCGGTTTCTCACACAAAACATGTTTCCCTGCAGCTAGTGCTTTGATTGACCACTCCACATGCAGATGATTGGGTAGGGGTATATACACTGCCTCAATCTTCGGATCTTCTAAAACTTTATCGTAGGAATCATAAACCCGTTCTATCCCATGTTGCAATGCAATTGTCTTTGCAAAATCGCTGTTTCCAGAGCCGATTCCCAAAACGCGGCTGTATCTACTTGCCTGAATAGCCGGTATTACCTGCTCTCTGCCAATTTTTGCAGTACTTAAAACTCCCCAATTCACGATACTTTTCATCCGTTCAGAATTTAATTGACATTAAGGCCAATGGTGTCACAATAAATATGTTTATTGAATAACGTTTTTCGTTATGAAAAGTTAGGAAGTTAGGTGCTGCCGATATTGCCCAATCAATGATTAAAAGCCCACTCGATTTGCTCTGATTCGCCGGGAGAAAGAATAGATTAAATCTTTCCGCCTCCGTGTTTACTCACGTGTTTAAATACCGGTTCAATGTTGAAATAGATCCTTTCTACGCCGAAGCGGTTCTTCCCAAGTGACAGGTAATTAACCTTGTTCCCCTTGAGAATTTTGTCATCACCTCCAAAGGTGAAGCCAAGGAAGGGGAGGATGTCATACTCATGCGACACCTTGATCACATAGAAGGGTGTTTTATCCGACATGCCGTCACCGCTGCCCACGATGGCATCCTGTACTATACGCCGCTTCCGGGCGATAACCTTGTATGCCTCAGTGTCGTTATGCTGCGCGTAGACCAGCATCCTGGCGTTGAATGCCCGTAGGTTGAAAGGGTCTTCCTTCAGAAGTGATTCGCTATATTCAAGAATTCGGTTCAAATCATCATCAGAAAAGGAACTTTTGGTAAGCACATCGGCTAGCAATCTGTTGTAACGTGATGTATCTGAGGGGATGTAGTTCGGTTGGTAGACATATCCGAAGTAGAGGTGTCTTCCCTCTTCTGGTGTCATGGTTGCGTCACTATTCAGATATTTCTCCAGCAGCTTGGGATAGTAGTAAGACGAGGAGGCTTCTTTCACGTTTCGTTCAATTTGCCGGTAATCGGGGGCCTCGAAAAACTCTTCATCCTGGGCATATCCTTGTAGGATGGTCACCAGGAACAGGAAAATGAGTAAGCCAATTTTTTGCATATCAAATACATTTAATTGTTTCTGGCAAATGTATAGCCTAATTTCGTTTCCGCCAAGAACAGGTCACTAAGAAAGCTTAATTCCCCATTCCTGACGGTTACTTTTTTACTGTTTGCCGGAGACGGTAACCTCCTTATTGATCTTGATGATCAGTCCCTGCAATACACTGCCTGGTCCCAGTTCCACAAACTCTGTGGCACCGTCAGCAATCATCTGTTGCACCGACTGTGTCCACTTTACTGGTGAGGTGAGCTGGGCAATCAGGTTAGCCTTTATTACCGCCGGAGCGGTTTCCCCAATGGTGGAAACATTCTGGTAAACGGGACAGAGGGGTGCAATCACTTCAGTGGCCTCGATGGCTTCACTCAGTTCCAAACGTGCAGGCTCCATCAGCGGAGAGTGAAAGGCTCCTCCTACTTTCAACAGCAGGGCTCTCTTGGCACCCGCCTCCTTCATCAGTTCACAAGCTTTTTCCACGCCTGCAATGCTTCCGGAGATAACGATCTGCCCCGGACAGTTAAAGTTGGCCGGCACCACCACCTCGTCGATGGAAGCGCAAATCTCTTCTACTTTCTCATCTGGCAATGCAAGTACGGCTGCCATAGTGGAGGGCTCCGCCTCGCACGCTTTCTGCATGGCCAACGCACGTTTATAAACAAGTTTAAGACCATCTTCGAAAGTGAGTGCCCCCGCAGCTACCAGTGCTGAGAATTCGCCTAGCGAGTGACCTGCCGTCATAGCGGGTTTGAATTCTTCACCCAATGTTTTGGCAAGGATTACCGAGTGGAGGAAGATGGCAGGTTGAGTTACTTTTGTTTGTCGTAGGTCCTCTTCAGTGCCTTCAAACATTAGGTCGGTGATGCGGAATCCCAGGATTTCGTTTGCCTTCTCATACAACTCCTGGGCGACGGGAGAGCTCTCATACAAATCTTTTCCCATACCTACAAACTGGGCTCCCTGTCCGGGAAATACAAATGCTTTCTTCATACTCTAATTCAATCTTTTTATTCTTACAAATTCTATAATAGAAATAACGCACAACTCCCCTTACGGTTCAGTTGTCAGTTTTTCTCCCTGATCTCAACGCGGCGGATCTTTCCACTGATGGTTTTTGGCAGTTCGTCGATAAACTCAATGATTCGGGGATACTTGTAGGGTGCCGTCACCTGCTTCACATGCTCTTGGATCTCATGAGCCAGCGCTTCGCCCGCCTTCTCCCTGTAATCGGTAGCTAATACGATAGTAGCCTTAATCACCTGTCCCCTAATCTCATCGGGCATACCGGTGATGGCACACTCCACTACTGCGGGGTGGGTCATCACGGCACTTTCTACTTCAAAGGGGCCAATACGATAACCTGAGCTCTTGATCACATCGTCGGTACGTCCCACGAACCAATAGTAGCCATCCTCATCTCGCCAAGCCATGTCGCCAGTGCGATAAAGGTGGTCGGCGTAGACGCTACGCGTGAGTGATTCATCACGGTAGTAACCCATGAAGAGGCCTAGTGGATGTTGTTCATCGGTATAGAAGACGATCTCTCCCTGCTCCCCATCTTCGGCCGAACGACCGTCATGAGTGATCAGATCCATCTTGTAGAGTGGATTGGGAACACCCATCGATCCCGGCTTGGGTTCCATCCAGGGGAAGGTAATAATTGTGGGGGCGGTCTCAGTCTGACCGAAGGCTTCCATCATCTTGATGCCGGTCTGCTGGTAAAAGTTCTCGTAGACCGATGGGTTGAGAGCCTCACCAGCAGTGGTGCAGTACTCAAGTGCAGAGAGATCATATTTTGAAAGGTCCTCACGGATCATGAAGCGGAAGATGGTTGGAGGGGCACAGAAAGAAGTCACTTTATAGGTAGCGATCATACGTAGCATATCCTCCGGGATAAAACGCCCCTCGAAGTCGTAGACGAAGACGGCAGCACCTACTATCCACTGGCCGTAGAGCTTTCCCCATACCGCTTTCGCCCACCCGGTATCGGCCACCGTGAGGTGCAGGCTTTCCTCGTGCAGGTTGTGCCAGTACTTTGCCGTGGTAATGTGTGCCAAGGGATAGGTGAAATCGTGGATTACCATCTTGGGTTGTCCTGTAGTGCCGGAGGTGAAGTAGAGGATCATGATATCCTCATTGCTATTTACTCTTTCCGGCCTTACAAAGGGGGTGGCTTTGTTCACGCCCCGGTAATAATCGAGCCATCCGTCGGGGATCCGTTCTCCCACAAGGATGCGATGAATTACAGTGGGCGATTGTTCCATGGCCTGGTTCACATGGGTAACAAGGTTCTCATCGTCCGTGGCTATTATCGCCTTGATACCGGCAGCGTTGTTGCGATAGGTGATATCCTTTTCGGTGAGCAGATGGGTAGCGGGGATTGCCACAGCACCCAGTTTGTGAAGTGCCAGGATGGTCTGCCAGAATTCAATATTGCGTTTCAGAATAAGCATCACCATGTCTCCCTTGCCGATTCCTAGCGACTGGAGCCAGGAGGCGGTCTGGTCGGAGAGCTTTTTCAACTCACCGAAGGTGAGGTCTCGATGTGCTCCCTGGTCGTTTGTCCAGCAGAGTGCCCTTTTGTCCGGTTGGGTACGGGCCCATTCGTCGGCTACATCGTAGGCGAAATTGAACTGTTCCGGTACAATAATTTTGTAGTGTTCCGTAAAATCCCGGTGAGATGAAAATGAGATCCGTTTTACAAATTTTTCAATCATGATAACCTGTTGTCTGTGAGTTGTTTGTTCATGGGTAAAGAATCACGGCGAGGAACTTTACCGGTCGTTCGTTCAGCGCTTTCATGCCATGAGGCAGTGAGGAGTCGAAATAGATACTATCTCCCTTGTTCAGAACGAGTTCCTTGTCATTGATGGTCATTCCCATACTCCCCTCCAGGATCATGTTGAACTCCTGGCCTGCATGGATGCTCTTGTAGTAATCTGATTCCATTGGTTTGGGCTCCACTGTCACTACGAACACCTCCGCCACATTGTTGGTAAAGCCTGCCGTGAGCGATTGATACTTGTAGGCCGATACTCTTTCTGCGCTTACACCTTTGTCCTTGCGGGTGATGAAGTAGGAGTTCATCTTAGGCTCAGTGCCGAACATCAGGGTAGCGAGGTCAACGTTGAACTCCCGTTCAATGCGCTGGAGAAAGGAGAGAGAGAAATCGGACTCTCCGGTCTCATATTTCAGGTACTCTTCTGTCTCAGTCTCCAGTTTACGGGCCATCTCTTCCGGTGTGAGGTCGAGTGCATCGCGTAATCCTTTGATTCGTTCGCCAATCTGCGTCAAATCTGTTGTCATTGTGGTTGGTTTTATGCAGTTTACAATCAGTTAGTTTCTTCATTCAAATAAATAGGAAAAGGCTCACAGCCATGATTCCCATCCCTGCCACCAGTCCAATAATGGAGAGGTGGTGTTTACCATATTTCTCGGCACTAGGTAACAGCTCATCGAGCGAGATGTAGATCATCACCCCCGAGACCGCTGCCAGGACGAAAGCGTTGAGCACCGGACTCCAGAACGGCATTAGGAAGAGGTATGCTATCAGCGCACCAACCGGCTCCGCCAGCCCCGAGGCGAAGGAGAGCCAGAATGCTTTTTTTTTGCTCCCGGTAGCATGGTATATGGGTACCGCCACAGCGATCCCCTCGGGGATGTTGTGGATGGCTATGGCCGCCGTGATGGGGATGGCCACCTCGAGGGTGGTGAGCGCAGACATAAAGGTGGCGATCCCCTCTGGAAAATTATGGATGGCGATGGTAATAGCGGCAATGATGCCGGTTTGCTTCAGTCGGCTGTTACCTCTCATCTCCTCCACACGGTGCATTTCGTGCGGGTTACTTGATTCGGGTACCAGGAAGTCGATCAGCGCGATTAAGGCTATCCCCCCGAAGAATCCGAAGATCAGGTAGAGCATCCCGACTTTCTCACCGTAGTGTGCTGTAAACGACTCCACCGACAGCGGCATCATCTCCATGAAGGAGACGTAGATCATCACACCGGCCGAAAGCCCCAGGGCAAGACTCAGGAAGTTGGTATTGGTGCGTTTGGCCATGAAGGCGATCAGGCTGCCAATACCAGTGGAGAGACCGGCGAACAGCGTAAGCAGAAAGGCAAGAAGGATGGTTTGGTGTTCCATTATGCTACTTTGATAATGGTTTGCAAGATTTCTTGATGTATTTTTCCGTTGGTGGCGACCATCTCTCTACCGAAAAGAAAATTCACTCCGTCTCTGAAATCACTGCATCTGCCACCGGCACATTGCAGGATAAAAGCTCCGGCCGCTACATCCCAGGGAGAAAGTCCGGAATGGAAGTACCCATCACTGACGCCTGCCGCCACGTAACAGATCTCAAGCGCGGCCGATCCCTTGATACGAAAACTGCAGTTACGGAACTGTTTCATCGCGTTGGCCAGGATGATCTCCCCTTGTATGTCGAGAGAGTAGGGGATCCCGAAGCCAATGTAGGCGTTGGTGAGCGATTCCTGACGGCTCACCTGCAGAGGAGACCCGTTCAGGGTGGCTTCACCCTCACCCGTTGCTACGAAGAGCTGATCGGCCACCGGATCGAACACCACACCCAAGAGGGTCTGTGATTCGCGCATCAGGGCGATGCTTACTGAGTAGGGGCAGTCGCCGTGAACGTAGTTAGTGGTGCCGTCCAGCGGGTCGATAATCCAGCTATATTCCCGTTCCTCATAGTGAACGGTTTCTTCTTCCGTGAGGAAGGAGGCTTCGGGCAGGATGAAGCTGAGTCCTTCCACCAGCCTTCTTTCCGCCTCCTTGTCGATATAGGTGACATAGTTGCGGGTGCCTTTAAGCTCGATCTCCCCTCGCTGGAGGGATTGTTGTTCTGCTTTCAGGTAGGCACCGGTGGTTCGTGCCAGGGCTGATACCTCATCTGCAATTCTCTTTATATTCATGTTAATATCTTTCATCTGTATTTTTTGAAATAACTGCAATCAGCTACTTATCGGGGAACATTGACTCCCACCAGCGATCATCCTCCTTGAGCCATTTGGCAAACCAGGCGTAGATGGCATGGTTCCATGCAATCCGTTTTTGGTAATCATAAATGGCGTGGTTCTCACCCTCCACCTGAATAAATTCAACCGGTTTGTTCAACAGCTTTAATGCGGTGTACATCTGGATGCTCTCGCCGATGGGTACATTGGTGTCAGCTGTGCCGTGCAGTAACAGCAGCGGTGTATTGATCTTGTCGGCATGGAAGAGAGGGCTCTGCTCTACGTAGAGCTGCGGATTGTTCCAGGGGTAACTGTCCGCGCTGGCACCGGCACTGTAGGAGTAACCCCAGTAGCCTTCGCCCCAGTAGCTGGTGATGTTGCTGATGCCGGCATGTGAAACAGATGCGGTGAAGAGGTCGGTTTGTGTGATCAGGTATTGTGTCATGAAGCCACCGTAGGAGGCTCCGATGTTGCCAATCTTAGTGCCGTCCACGAAGGGATGTGCCGCTGTAAATGCTTTCACGCCTTCAATGATCTCATCGGCTGTTTGCTTGCCCCATGCGTTCACGTGGCGTGCCGAAAACTCCTGCCCATAGCCGGTGGTTCCGCTGGGTTGCAACGTGTAGACCACATAATCCTGAGCGGCATAAACATGTAGTGGATAGGTGCTTTCAAAGATGCGGTTTGTGGGACTGGTACCTCCGTAGTAGTAGACGATCAGTGGATATTTTATCTTCGGATCGAAGTAAGGTGGCAGGTAGTAGCGTCCCTCGATTTGATCGCCGTAGGAGCTTGTGAAATGCCAATCCTTAACCTCTCCAAGCTGCAACTCGTTGAGTCTATTTGAATAAGGGTCGGCGATCAGTTTAGACTCGAGCGTCTCGAGATTAAGCAGGTAACTTCTGGCAGAGTTGGAGGTGCTGACACCGGTATATGTAGCCCAGAGTGCATTCTCTGCAATATTGAAGGAGCGGATTACCTCTTCCTTCAAAGGCAGTTTTTCGAAGCTCGCCTTACGAGGTAGATAACGATAGATGTTCACACGATCTCCCTCCTCCACACGGTAGTAAATGGTGTTGTCGAGCCTGTTCCACTCTTGGGCACTGATCGTGGGGTCGAATGTTCTGGTCACAGGGGTCACCTCCTTACTTTCAATATCCATAACAAACGATTGGGTATCATAGCTATTGGCAATCTGTTTTGGTTTGATGTTCAATCCAATACCGTTGAACGCTTCCGGAGCACCATGGATCAACAACTGTTTCCCATCGGGTGAGAACTGTGCAGAGTAGACATAGCGTTCATTTTCCCATATGGTATCGGTTATCATGTGCTCAAGGTTCAGCCTGTAGAGCGTACTAGTACTAAACGGTCGTTGGTTGAGATCCTCATCGGATACCGAAAAAAGGAGATAACGCATGTCGTCGCTCACATCATTGAGCGATGCGGTCTGTTTTCCAAAGGTAAGCTGCTGGTTTAGACCCGTATCGAGGAAATAGCGATATAGGAAATACCGATCGCGGTAGTACGATTGCCGATCATCAATACCGATCAGCCGTTTCAGTCCACCGGGATTACTGAGGATAAGACTTTCCTTTGAAGAGTAGAAAAGTGATTTCTCATCGGGGGCGATGAAGAAGTTTTCCTTAGGTAATTTCTCCGCCATAATCAGCGTCTCCATGGTAAGCGGATTGAGGGTATAGAGGGTTCTGCCTTCCTCCGAGTCGGCCACGTAAGTGAGCAGATCCGACTTGGGCATCCATTTAAGCTGCGGTCGGCTCAGCGGTTCCGAGAAGATGATCTTTTGCTGGCGGTTGTCGTAGATCTGTGTATGGGAACGATTCTCTCCCCCGGGCAAGGTTTCACGTAGGGATAACAACACGAATCGCCCACTGGGGGATATGGAGGAATTGTTCACACGTATTCCCTCGAGAATATCTCTGATGTCGATTCGTCTGCGGTTCTCACCGTTGAAGGTATAAATCAGGAGCGAGTCTGCCTCCTCCGGCCTCACATCAATCTTTACCATGGCATCTAGCACATCGTCAGAGGTAGTGAGCAGCTTGATCACCACCCGGCTGTTGTTTGTAAAACCATTCAGCACAGCATCCACCGATCCGGCAAGGTGCAGACTGTCATTCTGGGTCTGTTTGGTAGCACATTTCACGTTATCTAACCATAATTCTAACGTGTTTGGGGAGGTAACAGTGAGTTTACCCTTCCCGTAACGGTCGGCGGACAGGTAGAAGGAGACCAAGTGAAAAGTTTTACCCTCTTCCGGTTTCGGCAGGATGAAGAAACCAGCCGTGTCTGATTGCAACTTACCAGTAAACTTCTCCGGTGCGGGAAAATTGATGATAGTGGTAAGCAGCAACTCATCCGAGTAGGATTTATCGTTCAGGTTGATACTGTCCAGCAATACAGGTGTTTGTACTTTTATCGGTCCGAAGGTTGAGACCTCTGACGGTGAGAAGGTGATTTGTGCAATGACCATCTCGCCGAGTAACAGCAAGATCAGGAGAATGGTTGAGAATTGTTTGTTCATATAATCAATTGTCAGTAATCATTTGTTAGGAGATAACTAATGTATCACTTCTCCATATAAAATTGTTATCAAAGCACCCTTTTAAATCGGGAGTAGATTCAAACAAGCCATAAACCGCAGAGCCGGAGCCGCTCATGGAGGCATAGATTGCTCCCATCTCATAAAGAGCTTTCTTGATCTGCCCGATTTCAGGGTGTTTTTTGAAAACAGACACTTCGAAATCGTTTTTCAGTAGTTCCTTCCACTCGCTTATCGGCAGGGAGATGATCTCCTTGAGAGACATATCAGGTTGCCGGGGGGAGATCATTGCATATGCCTCTGCGGTTGAGACTCCGATATCGGGTTTCACAAGTACTAGTGTAAGATTCCGTAGATTCAGATCAATCGACTCCAGTAAATCACCAATACCTGTTGCCAGGGCAGGACGGTTCTTGATGAAAAAGGGAGAGTCTGCTCCCAGGCGGCTGGCATATGATGCCAGCTCCATGTCACTATAACCCAACGCAAAGGTATCGTTAAGTAACATCAGCATGGCAGCTCCGTCGGAAGAGCCACCCCCCAGTCCGGCACCAAAGGGGATTTTCTTTAGAAGATGGATCTCAATTGGTGGCAAATTTTTCTCTGATGCGATCAGTTTATATGCCTTGACCACAAGGTTCTCTTCCTCATTTCCTTGAAGAGAGATGCCGGTTTGAAAGAGTTGGTATCCCTTTCCCCGTTTCAGCGCTTCGTCATCATGCATTGGGATGATCTCCAGGGCGTCTTTCAATCCGATTGGATAGAAGACTGTTTCCAGATTGTGGTAGCCATCCTCCCGCCGGGCGATGACATGCAAACCCAAGTTGATCTTTGCGTTGGGAAATCGGATCATAGAGAGTTCTTTTGTGCAAAGATAAAGAAAAATCAGAAAGAGCTACAAAACTGGTGTCTGTTCTGCGGGATGCCTTTCAATAATTTTGAGGGTAAACGCTTGGCTCCACTGCTTACAGTTCGAAAGCAGCCCGCACACCGATCTCCTCAAAACGGGTTTTGTGAAAAGCTGCAAACAAACCTGCATTGAAGAAACGGTTGCCAATGCCATAGCCCAGTTCACTGTATGACTTGATTTGAGGCGTATGTAACTGACTCAGGTAGAGTCGTTCTTTGTCGGCAAAATCGGAGATAAAGGGGATGTTTTTAAGGATTAGAAAAGGTGATTCGAGCATGATATGACCTTGTAGATATGAGTTGGATGCGTTATAGAGACTCCTGCTCAGCAGGTTGAAGTTGCCCCCTAGTCCGTCGTCCCAGTTCTCTGGGAAGTTGTTTTTGGAGAAATAGACAAAATCGGCGAAATACTCCGTCTCCTGGTTGATGAACTTGCCGACACCGATGTGATATTGGAAGGAGTGCATCAGTCCGAAGTCAATCTTCTGACTGATGTCAAGCTCTATACGGTTGTATTGCGATGTACTGCCCAGCACATCCAGTAAGCTTCGGGAAAACTCCACCTTAAAGGTAGGATAATAGGAGCGAGCATAAATCTTCTGTCGCCCTTCGAAACGATAATATTGCTCTGGAGTCCAGATGACTTGAATAAAGGGCGCAAATGAGCGTTTTGTGCCGAATAGTTGACCGATTGGGTCTCCGTTGAGCGTCAGTGAACGGAGCATCGTAACGTTGTTTTTGCTCTTGCGGATATGGTAGTCTACCCCTGTCTGAAACAACAGGCCATTGGTGGCTTCGAAGGTGTTGAAGAGTTTGAAATAATAATCCTTGTAGTAGTTGAGCGAAATGTCATCGAAAGATATACCTTGGTTCTCTAGTTTATCCCTTATCTGATCCACGAAAAGAGAACTGTAGGTGGGATTGCCTATTCCGAGGGAGAAGGTAGCACTACCCAGACGCAACGGTTCATAATTAAAGGTGGTGGTCAGGTCAGTGAAAAACTCCTTGCGACGGAACATGTAACCCGCAAAAGCATTGACTTTGATGTTGCGGCTACGCTTCAGATCGGCCATGAATGAGAATTTCTGGCGGTAAGTGATGCCATCGCGGGAGCTATATCCCAACATCAGTGGGTTAAGAAGACCGGAATAACCGAATCGTGCCGATTTGTAACGGTAACTGGAATTCACGACCATTCGTTGTGCCATATGCTGTGCCATTCGGTTGTTGCCCAGTGAATCGTTTGTTTTTCTTTGATTTTCTCGTGTGATTTGCTGCTGATGATAACGTTCAATAACATCAATCTCCCTTGCCTGAAGAGGTATGGGGCGAATTTTCTCCCAGAAGAGCGTATCGCTATGTAGAGGTACCGAGTCAAGTCGTACCTTGTAAGAGTTGCTGATGTTCAGTGACCCTTTCGGTTGCTGGAATTGCCGCAATGCAATCTCCTTGTAGTTGATGCTGGCAAGGTGCCTACCGGCAAGCACATTCCCCAGATACGCTGCCGTCTGGTAAATGGTGATATTCACCGGTAAGTAGTTTGTTACCCACTCATCTCCCATGGTCATCTCGAATGAGAAATCAGAAAAAATATCCAGTCCCTCTCCTCTGAAAAAAATCACCCTCCAGGTGCCTTTCTCGACTATAAATGATCCTTTTAATAATTTTGGATTCTCGTATATGGGAACAAAATGGATGTTGTAATATTCTTTGTTGTTAGATGTGAAAGACTGATATAGGGTGTAACGGTAATATTTTGCCGTACTGAAACGGATGGGCATGAAGAAACTCTCGTCGTTGGTCGTTTCCCCATAAATGTTGATGTTGAGCAGTTCAAATGGAATCAGGTCGATATCCTTTTTTTTAGTCAACGTGCCAGTCACATGTCGAATGTCTTGCACATAAGTGTTTGGATATTCGTATCGTAAATCACTGATGGTTTCGATTACAGCATCTTCATTTTCAGGATCGTGTAGTACGAAGTCAGGAATCAGATGTGTATACTTGTAAAGAAAATTCTTACGAATTGTTTCCACGTATGAGCGCACGTATACTTCAGCTATGTAGTTTTCTACAAGCTCGTTGTATTTTTCGGCAGCACTCATTGCCCTGCTCAGAATCGTGTCTGTCGGTAGATCAGATTTGAATGCGAAGCAGTTAACAGTAGCAATGAACGGTAACAGTATCACTATGAGGATAGCTCTCTTCATTCAGTTTGCAAACATACATTTTTTTTTACGTCTGGATTAATATTCGTGAATGAGGTTCAAATTTAACAATAATCCCTATGAATGACAATTTGTTGTGATGTGAAATAATAAAATATTCAACAATTTTGGAACATTCAACAATTTAAATCCGTATATTTGTGTTCTAGAACATAGTTCTATAACACTGGCGCTTGTGAAGATAAAAGAAATGACGGAAATATCCTCCTCATTGTCTGATATATGGAGAATGTTAAGTGTGGCTGAGCGTGATCAGTTACGCAGTAATGCCCGTATTGTTCATTTCAAGAAAAATGAACTAATCTACCTGGAAGAAGAGAGTGCGAGAGATCTGATGATTCTCTTTAAAGGAAAGGTGAAGATTTATAAAAGTGGTGTGGGAGGCAGAAGCCAGATCATTCGTATTATAAAACCCATTCAGTATTTTGGCTATCGTGCTTATTTTGCACGGGAGTCATATGTTACAGCAGCATCTGCATTTGAAGCTTGCACAGTTTGCATGATTCCGATGGAACTGATTGAACAGTTTCTACGAAACAATGGTGAATTGGCTCTCCATTTTATTCAGATGTTATCTGTTGATTTGGGGATCGCTGATCAACGAGTAGTAAACCTAACGCAGAAGCATGTGAGAGGGCGTTTGGCTGAATCACTCCTTTTCCTCAAGGAAACATACGGTATGGAGGAAGATGGTGCTACCATCAATATCTACCTTGCCCGAGAGGACCTAGCCAATCTCTCCAATATGACTACCTCCAATGCGATTCGAACTCTCTCCAACTTTGTGAATGAAAGGATCATAAGCATTGATGGCAGGAAGATAAAGATCATTGATGAAGAAAGACTGCACAAGATTAGTAGAATTGGTTAATCTGCTTAATTTTCTTAAAGTTCATCCTCTACTGCTTCTTAATTGGTGACAAGTTACTACCTTTGTGACCCAATTGACTATGAAAGAATGATTCAAAAAATCACCCGATCAATCATCGCCTCCTATTACAAACCGGTGAAGGCATTTGTGAATGATCCACACGGCACACAGCAAAGTACGCTCAAATATTTGTTGGAACATGGCCGTAATACCTATTATGGAAAAATCCATCAATTCGATCAAGTTAGCAGTGAAGACTCATACCGTTCGCTAGTTCCTGTCGCAACCTATGAGCATCTGCGTCCCTACCTGGATCGCATCATAGTGGATAAACAAAAAGATGTACTGTGGGATACACCAGTAAAATGGTTTGCCATGTCGTCGGGTACCACTGAGGATAAAAGCAAATACATCCCGGTAACGCATGAATCTTTAAAGAATGGTAATTACCGGGCAGGATATCACATGTTGGGTATTTATGCCCATCATCATCCCGACACCTCTTTTGTACTTGGTAAATCGCTGGTAATGGGTGGAAGCCAACAATTGAACCGCATTGGCGATGGAATCTATACTGGTGACATTTCGGCCATCCTGATGAAAAATCTCCCGCTATTAGCCAAACGAAGGAGAACACCGGAGAAGATAGCCTTGCTGCCCGACTGGGAGGAGAAATTGCAGAAATTGGCCGATTACGCGATGGGTGCAGACATCCGTTCTTTTGTTGGGGTACCCTCTTGGATGCTGGTGTTGTTGAAAAAAATTATTGCCGACAGTGGTCGTTCAATTCTTGATATCTGGCCTAATCTGGAGGTATTCTTTCATGGGGGAGTTAGTTTTATCCCCTATCAAGAACAATTTGAGAAACTGATTCCCTCTGCGCAGATGCGATATTGGGAAACCTACAACGCATCGGAAGGCTTCTTTGGTGTACAATATGCTCCTGATTCGAAGGAGATGTTGTTGCTACTCGACAATGAGGTTTATTACGAGTTTATTCCCGCAGGTGAATGGGAGAAAGAACATCCTGAAACAGTGCCGCTGAGTGGCGTCCAAAAAGGAAATCAATATGCCATGTTGATCTCTACCAGTGGAGGGTTGTGGCGATATAAGATTGGTGATACTGTTGAATTTACCTCTACTGATCCTTACCTCTTCAAGTTAACCGGTCGCACCAAGCAATTCATCAATGCTTTCGGTGAAGAACTGATTGTTGACAATGCTGATAGGGCACTCGATGAAGCATGTCGTTTTACCGGTGCCAAGATTACAGAGTACACCGCTGCTCCAATCTTTTTCGGTGAAAAGAACAACGGTGCTCATGAGTGGTTGATTGAGTTTGAGACACCACCGGCCAATCTGCTACAATTCACCGAGAAGCTGGACGAATGCCTTATGAAGCTGAACTCTGACTACGAGGCAAAGCGTTCATACAATCTATCACTTAATCTTCCCGTGGTGAAGATATTGGACAAAGGAGTTTTCTACGAATGGATGAAACAAAGAGAGAAGGTAGGAGGCCAAAATAAAGTGCCAAAACTTTCAAACGACCGCAGACATGTGGATAGTATTCTCCTTTTCGCAGCAACGAAATCCTAAAATTGAATAAAATAGTGATTCCCTTTTCGCTAAATAAGAAAGAATGCGTAAATTTGCAAGCTAAACCCGACTTGAAACAAGATGAGAATAAAACCATTCTATTTTTTGCTGATCGTTTTGGTGTTGAGTTCCTGTAATGAATACAACAAGATACTGAAGAGTACTGACCGGGATCTGAAATACACCTACGCGAAAAAGTATTTCGAGGAAGGAAAATACAATCGATCAATCACGCTTCTTGAGGATCTGGTGACCTTTATGAAAGGTACAGCACAAGCCGAAGAATCACTTTATTTATTGGCTCAAAGCCACTACAATTCAAGAGATTACTATTCGGCTACTCAGGTTTTTACAACCTACTACAACTCTTATCCAAAGGGTGAATATGCGGAGGCTGCTCTTTTCTACTCTGCATATGGTATGTACCTTGATTCACCAGAATCCCGCCTGGATCAATCGAAAACCTATTTGGCAATCGCCGAGTTTCAGAAATATATCGAAAGGTACCCTCAAACCGAACGCGCCGAGCAGGCTAAGAACTATTTATTCGAATTGCAGGAAAAACTTGCACTTAAGGAATTACTTGCTGCCCAGCTTTACCTGAATCTCGGAAACTATATGGGTAATAATTATGAGTCGGCAGTGATAACTGCTCGGGAAGCAATGAAATCTTATCCATATTCCAAATATCTGGAGGATTACCAAATGACCATTCTTCGTGCCCGATATGAATATGCACAACGCAGTACGCTGCTTGCGCAACCGGAGCGCTACAGATTGGTGGTGGATGAATATTTCAATTATACCAACTCATTTCCCGACCCGAAATACAAAAGTGAAGCAGACCGTTATTACCGGGAGGCACAAGAGAAGATTGAGCTGTTACCAACAGTTTGATGAATTTCAAAAAGAATAATTTAAGATAAAATACAACAATGGATTACAGAAAAATTGCTGCAAGTACCAATACGGAGAGTCGTGATGTTATGAAGATGTCTGAACCGGTAGGCAATGTCTATGAAATGGTTCGCATCATCAGCAAAAGAGCCAATCAGCTCTCTATAGAAATGAAACGCGACCTTGATACCAAGCTTCAGGAATTTGCATCATACAGTGACAATTTGGAAGAGGTGTTTGAAAATCATGAACAGATTGAGATTTCCCGTTTTTATGAAAAGCTACCCAAACCGTCTTTAATGGCAGTTGAAGAGTGGAAAGAGGGGCAAATCTTTTACCGTAATCCTTCCAAGGAAAAAGAGCTTTTCTAAGGTTATGTTGCAACGGATACAGACGCTTTTCCTGTTATTGGCAGCTGCCGCGATGCTAACTGCTTCGGTGACTCCTCTGGCTCTATTTAACTACAATGGTGATGAGGTAATGTTTGAGGCTATGGGTATCTATCTCAACGGCACCCTGTCTGACTCAACTTGGGGTCTTTTCGTGATTGGTGTGATAAGTTCTCTGCTCGCGTTAGTGACCATCTTTCTTTACAATAAGAGGATGTTACAGATCAGGCTGTCTATCTTTAATGTGGTGGTCATGGTGGGCTTTTACCTTTTCTTCATATTCATCCTTTATCAGGTCTATCCCGTGGAGAACCTGGAGTTTCAGCGCGTTGGAGTGGGGGTGATTATGCCGGTGATCGCTATCATTCTGATAGTACTTGCCATTCGTAAGATTGGTGCTGACGAAGCACTGGTGAGATCGCTGAATCGATTAAGGAGATAAATGATTTATTTATTGAACTGAAGCGATATCCCGGTGTGATGGGATATCGCTTTTTTTGTTGAAATAGATAATTGTGAGGATTGTTTGGCTTACATTTTGATTATGAGTAATTCAACCCTTTCTACTAAAAAAATATTGTTCGACAGACAAGTGGTTCTATTTCTGATCAGCCAGAATGTATCGCTCTTTGGATCGGCAGTGGTGGGGTATGCCATTATCTGGTACATTACACTTGAAACATCTTCCGGGGTGTGGCTGATGCTCACCACCATCTGTTCCATGTTACCGCAGGTGTTTGTATCACTTTGGGGTGGGGTGTGGGCCGATCGTTATGACCGAAAGTTGTTGATTATGATCTCCGACGCATTTATTGCTGTTTCAACTCTTGGCCTTGCCATAGCTTTCTGGTTGGGGTTCACCCGCATTGAACTGTTATTGGTAGTATCTGTTGTTCGTTCTGTTGGTGCAGGGATACAGATGCCAGCTGTTAATGCAATCTACCCGCAGCTGGTGCCACCGGAGAACTTGACCCGTGTACAGGGTATCAATCAGTCGCTTAGTTCCATACTGATGCTATTGGCACCAGCCGTGGGAGGGGTGGTGTTGGGAACAATGGATCTTGCATGGGCTTTTATGATCGATGTGGTGACAGGATCGGCAGCAATACTCATTCTTCGTCTGATCGTAGTGAACAGGGTGGAAAGGAGTGATGAGCCTACTTCACTGTTAGATGAGTTGAAAAAGGGTGTTCGGTATGCATTTGGCAACCCACTGTTGAAAGGGATTATTATCTGTTATGGGTTTTCATTCTTCCTCATTACTCCCGCAGCCGTGCTCACTCCCCTGATGATAGAACGTAGTTTTGGAGGTGAGGTGTGGCGTTTGACAGCTAACGAGATTGTCTGGACTGTCGGTTCTTTTGTGGGGGGCATCGCGGTATCGCTCTACGGAAATATCAAGAATAAGATATTAACCATTGCACTTTGCCTGGTTGCTTTTGGCATCTCATTTACTTTGCTGGGACTGGCAGGCAGTTTCGTGCTCTATCTGCTGGTGATGGGTATCTCCGGATTCTTCATGCCAATTATTGCTACTGCCGAGACAGTATTCATTCAGGAGATAACTGCACCGCAGATGATGGGCAGGGTCTTTTCAATCATTCAGATCATCACATCGGCGGCAATGCCCTTGGCCATCCTGCTCTTTGGTCCACTGGCTGATGTAGTCCCAGTGGAAACATTGCTGATCATCTCAGGCATCCTGTTGGCACTTGTGGGACTTATTTATCAGCTCAGCAATAGGAATTCAGAACGACCACTCCTCTGAGGTCCTGGCTTTTTCTCCATCATTTGCCGGTACCTTAGCTTTGGTCTGAATAGGCGTTGTAGTGGTGTTTTGCACTCCGGAACCCTTGTAATAGGTGAGCACCTGGGGCATGATCTCCTGGATACGGGCGATACGTTTGCTGTCGGTTGGGTGGGTGCTTAGAAACTCAGGCACTTCTGTACCCCCACTTTGCGCCATCCTGGTCCAGAATGGAACAGCTACCTGTGGATTGTAACCAGCCATCGCCATGATGATCAATCCAATCTCGTCGGCTTCATATTCCTGCTTTCTGGCATACGGCATCATCACTCCATATTGTGCGCCAAGACCAAAGACGGTGCTGCCCAATTGCTGCATCGCCTGTGAGTTGCCAAGCAGGCCTCCGGCAATTGCACCTCCATATTGCAGTGCAACCTGTTGACTTATACGTTCATTGGAGTGACGGGCAATGACGTGTGCGATCTCATGACCGATAACCACGGCAAGTGCTTCCTCAGTTTGTGTTACAGGTAGTAATCCGGTGAAAATAACAACCTTGCCACCTGGCATTGCAAAAGCGTTCACGCTATTATCTTTCACCAACTTAAACTCCCAAGCATAGTTTTCCAGCTCCGACTGATAGCCGTTGTTGGTGTAAAAAGTCTCAACCGCTTTGGCGATACGACTACCTATACGGGTGACCATTTGTGCATTGTTCGTGCCGTTCTCCAGTGGTGCGGATCGCATAAACTCCTGATACTGTTGAAGGCTGAGTGCGATTACTTCGTCGTTAGACACTAGTTGCAGTTGACGTCTTCCGGTAAAGGGAACACTTCCGCAGGATGACAACAATATTGTCGTCATCAGTAGAAAGAATGAAAATCGCGTTGTTGTAAGTGAACTTCTTTGTTTCATTATTTTATTTGTTAGGGTATTGGTAACTGTTATTTGACTTTTCATTTTAATCTGTATCCAGACAAATTTACCTTTAATAACAATGGACTGGATTAAATCTCTACAACAATTAAACAGTTTTCCACAAAAGTAGTTTAATTGCTCTTCATTTTTTGCTTTTGATTTTATACTCAATTTTCTTATCTTTGGACAATTTTTAGTGCCCTTTTCACCACAAAATAAGCGTTAGATCCTCCACTCCATTGTGCGGAGGCTCTTATTTTTCATATACACAGACCTATGTCTCCTAAAGAAACAAACGACGACGACATCAAAGACAATCAAGAAGCCATGGAGGAGGCTGATTCTGATTTCACAGGTAAGAGCATGACAAGTGCCAAGATACCGGTCCGATTGGGCGAAGACAGTACGCTCAACCTTTCCAAGATGTACCAGAATTGGTTTCTGGACTATGCGTCTTATGTCATCCTGGAACGTGCTGTACCACACATCTCAGATGGCCTCAAACCGGTACAGAGACGCATTCTGCATGCCATGAAACGGATGGATGACGGACGCTACAACAAGGTGGCAAACATCATTGGAACAACCATGCAGTATCACCCCCACGGTGATGCCTCCATAGGTGATGCCCTGGTACAGCTAGGACAAAAGGATTTGCTGATTGACGCACAGGGAAACTGGGGGAATATACTCACCGGTGACGGAGCTGCTGCCCCCCGATACATCGAGGCACGCCTCACAAGATTTGCCCTGGAGGTGCTCTTTAATAACAAGACAACTGAGTGGAAGCCTTCTTATGACGGTAGGAACAAGGAACCGGTAACTCTGCCTGCTAAATTTCCCCTTTTGCTAGCACAGGGGGCGGAAGGAATTGCCGTAGGCCTCTCTTCCAAAATTTTACCCCACAATTTCAACGAGTTGTGTGATGCTGCCATCGCTTACCTCGAAGAGAGGACCTTCAAGCTCTATCCTGACTTCCAGACAGGTGGTTACATCGACGTTGAGAAGTATAATGACGGTGAGCGGGGCGGATCTGTGAAAGTGAGGGCAACCATTCAAAAGCTTGACAGCAAGACACTTGTAATTAGAGATATTCCTTACGGAAGAACCACTGCCAGTGTGGTGGACTCCATCCTCAAAGCCAACGAGAAAGGGAAGATCAAGATCAAAAAAGTGGATGACATTACTGCGCAGAATGTGGAGATACATGTGCAGCTGGCAGCCGGAGTCTCATCTGATAAGACCATCGATGCACTTTACGCCTTCACCGACTGTGAGATCAGTATCTCTCCCAACTGTTGTGTAATTGATGAGGACAAGCCTCACTTCCTTACTGTGAGTGATGTGTTGCGTGTATCTGTTGATAATACGCGTCACAGCCTTCGTCGGGAGCTGGAGATTGAAAAAAGCGAGAAACAGGAGGCATTGCTTTTCGCCTCACTTGAAAAGATATTCATCGAGGAGCGGATTTACAAGGATCGTGAGTTTGAGAATGCGGCCAACATGGACAAAGCGATAACTCACATCGACAAACGGCTTGAACCCTTTAAACCATCCTTTATCCGTGAGATCAACCGTGACGATATCCTTCGGTTGATGGAGATCAAGATGGCGCGTATTCTGAAGTTTAACTCGGATAAGTCGAACGAAAACATTGCACGTCTGGCTGAGGAAATCGGCGAAATAGATCATAACCTGAACAATCTTACCGACTACACAATAGCCTGGTACCTGATGCTGAAAGAGCGTTATGGGAAAAACTATCCACGTCGCACCGAAATTCGCAGTTTCGAGAACATTGAGGCGGTCAAGGTGGCTGAAGCGAATGAAAAGCTTTATGTCAACCGTGAAGAGGGATTTATCGGTACCGGCATGAAGAAGGATGAGTTCGTTTGCAACTGTTCCGACATCGACGATATTATCATCTTCTTCAAGGATGGTAAATACAAGGTGGTGAAAGTGAGTGAGAAGATGTTTGTAGGCAAAAACATCCTCTACGCAAACGTCTTTAAGAAGAATGACAATCGCACTATTTACAACGTAGTATATCGCGATGGTAAGTCCTCTCCCCATTATATCAAACGGTTTCCCGTGACGGGTGTCACTCGTGACAAGGAATATGACCTGACCAAGGGGACAGCCGGATCACGCATCGCTTACTTTAGTTCCAACCCCAATGGAGAGGCTGAGACAATTAAGGTGATTCTCAAGCCAAAACCACGATTGCGCATCCTGCAGTTTGAAAAGGATTTCAGCGAGATAGACATCAAAGGTCGAAACGCCATGGGTAACATCCTTACCAAGGCGGAGATTCACCGTATTCAACTCAAACAGAAAGGTATCTCCACACTGGGTGGGCGAAAGGTATGGTTCGATCCTGATGTCTATCGCCTCAACTATGAGGGAGGCGGCAATTACCTTGGGGAATTCCAGGGTGATGACAAGATTCTTGTGATAACGGAACGGGGCGAATTTCATATCTGTAACTTCGATCTTACCAATCATTTTCCTACAGATATTTGTCGTATTGAAAAGTACGATGCAAATAAGGTTTGGTCGGCAGCCCTATTCGATGCCGATCAGGGATTTGCATACCTGAAGCGGTTTAACTTCGAGGCCTCTGAGAAGCCACTCAACTTCATGAGTGACAACCCTGCTTCGCGATTATTTTTACTTACTGATGTGGTATTTCCGAGAGTAAAGGTTATCTTTGGCGGAAACGACCATTACAGGGAGCCACTCGAGATTGAGGTGGAAGAGTTCATCGGTGTGAAGAGCTACAAGGCCAAGGGCAAGCGTCTCTCCAACTACGAGGTGAAAGAGGTAGAGGAGCTGGAACCAACTCGTTTTCCGGAACCTGAACCGCAGGAGACGATGAAGGTTGAGATAGAGGATGAGAATAGTGATACACCCCTCTCTGACGCTGACCTGCGTGATGAGATTACCGGACAGATGAAACTGTTCGATTGATCCTGTTCTCCTTTCACCGAGACCGTGCCTGGCAATGGGTTACAAAAGAAAAACGATGAGAAAAACAACGATACTGGTATTGTTATGGTTTTCCGTCTACTGCACCATCCAGGCACAGAAGACGGAGGTTCTACCTGAACCTACTGTGAACCATTCTACCATGATTGGTTTTGGTAAGGCATTCCTTTCTGACAGTTATCTCTCGCCACTCACCTACGATGGTATGAGTGTAACACTGTTGCACGATCGGATCAAGGCTACTCAATATTTCGGGGGGGAGCTTTTGTTACAACAACAATTCCAGATTCAGACAGCTATCACCAAAAATCCAACCGCTTCAGCTTCGGAATATTATGGAGATATAAGGTTTCATCTCAACGGGTATTATCCTCTGTTTAAAGCTGATCGTTTCACCCTGCTGGGTGGCGGCGGAGGTGCTTTGACGTTAGGAGGTATATACAATGTTCGGAACTCAAACAACCCAGGCTCACTCAAAACATCCTTCAACCTGCAGCTCTCAACGATGGCTCTCTACCAATGGAAAGAGATCACTTTACGTTGGCAGCTCACATCTCCCTTTGCTGGGATGTTTTTCTCACCGGAGTATGGACACTCCTATTATGAGATTTTCACTCTGGGTAACAACAAAGGAATAGTTCATTTCGGCTCTTTCCATAACCAACTGGCATTGAGAAACTATTTCACAATCGACATTCCCATTCGCAACTTCACTCTTAGAACAGGCTATCTGGGTGATTACCTGCGCACTGATGTGAATCAACTCAACACCAGGATCATCTCCCATCAATTTGTAATTGGATTTGCATTCGAGTCAATTCATTTTGGTGGCAGGCAGGTACAAAACAATCCTTCAATCAATAGCAGTTATTATAGGTGAGGAGTCGAATAAATCAATAAAATTCTAAATTGTGATGCACTATAATTTTGATGATAACATTGACAGACATGGTACTGACTCTGTGAAGCTGGAAAAGATGAAGGCGATCTTCGGTAGGGACGACCTGATCCCACTTTGGGTGGCTGACATGGATTTCAAGTCGCCTCCGGCAATCACCGAGGCTCTGAGAGAAAGGGTAAACCATGAAATCTTCGGTTACACCATTTCTTCCGAGGCCTATTTTCAAGCTATCAGAGGCTGGCTCGCCGATCGGCATGGCTGGCAGGTCGACAAAGAAGATATCTGTTTTGTACCCGGTGTGGTAAAGGGATTTGCCTTTGCCATCGATCAATTTACAGAAAAAGAGGACAAGGTGATTATCCAGCCTCCTGTTTACCACCCCTTCCGGATTGTTACCACCTCACTGGGACGTGAGGTTGTGAACAACCCGTTGTTGCTGGAGGATGGGGGCTACAAGATGGACCTGGAAGGACTCAAATCCATTCTTACTCACCAAAAATGTAAGATGTTGATTCTTTGCAATCCCCACAATCCGGGTGGCAGGGTGTGGTCGCTAGATGAACTGAGGGAACTGGCTGAGATCTGTTACGACAACAATGTATTTGTCGTTTCAGATGAGATCCATGCCGACCTGGCGCTTCCAGGGTATCGTCATACACCTTTTGCAACTGTGTCAGAGAAGGCTGCTGCCAATTCACTAACGCTGATGGCTCCCAGCAAGACATTCAACATAGCTGGCATCGTAAGTTCCTTTGCGGTGATCCCGGATAAGCAGATTCGGAAACTCTATTTATCCTACCTCGAGCCGCGTGAACTCAACCAGGGTACACTCTTTGCCTATACAGCGACCACGGCAGCGTATGAGAAGGGTGGTGACTGGTTGGACGAGATGCTTGCGTATGTGCAGGGCAACATTGATTTTGTGGATCAATTTCTGAATGAGCATATCCCACAGATCCATGCCATGCGCCCGGAAGCTTCCTTTCTTGTCTGGCTCGACTGCCGTGAGCTGGGCCTTACTCGTGGGGAGCTTGTGACACTGTTCGTAGAAAGGGCAGGACTTGCTTTGAACGAGGGTTCGATGTTTGGCCCGGGTGGTGAAGGCTTTATGAGGCTTAATGTGGGTACATCTCGCTCCATACTGATAAAAGCTCTTAATAAACTGAAAAAAGCGATTGATGGATAAACATCAGTTGATGCCGATTGTTAGAACAATTGCAAATAACATAAAACTTTTTTAATTTTTCTTCAATAATGAAAATTACTGACAACAAATATGTCACACTTACTTATGACCTCAATGTAGGTGAAGGTGATGAACGTGAATTAATGGAACAGGCTACTGCTGAACGTCCGCTGGAGTTCATCTTCGGTACCAACTCAATGCTTGAAGCATTTGAAAAGCAGATCGAGGGACTCTCTGAGGGCGATAAGTTTTCATTCAGGCTTACACCTGAAGAAGCCTATGGTGATTATGATGAAGAAAAGGTCCTGGATCTACCCAAGTCAATCTTCGAGATAGAGGGCAAGATCGATGAGAACGTACTGTTCGAAGGCAATACTGTGCCCATGATGGATTCTTCCGGCAATCGACTATCCGGTTCTGTGGTTTCAATTGATGATGAGACTGTGACGATGGACTTCAATCACCCGTTGGCAGGCGAACTGATGCATTTTGAAGGAACCGTAACAGGTGTGCGTGATGCCTCTGCAGAAGAGATCGCTGCACTATTCTCCGGTGGCGGCTGTGGTTGTGGTAGCGGTGGTTGCGGTGACAGTGGATGTGGTTGCGGTGACGGGGCAGATGAAAGTGGATCCTGCGGTTGCGGTTCAAACACCGGTGGTGGCTGTGGTTCAGGTTGCAGTTGCTAAAGGTACATAAACCTTTGCAGACAAGATGGGACCCATCGTGGTTTGTCTCTTCTGGTCAATGGATAATAAAGATTGTGTAGCCGTATGAACACTTTTGGAACACTTTTTCGTTTGACATCCTTTGGTGAGTCACACGGAGTTGCAGTGGGTGGAGTAATCGACGGATGTCCCCCCGGCCTGCTAATCGATTTGGATTTTATTCAGTCGGAATTAGACCGGCGGCGTCCCGGACAGTCACGCATCACCACCCCACGTAAGGAGGCTGACAGAGTGGAATTTCTTTCGGGAATCTTCGAAGGGAAGAGTACTGGTGCCCCCATAGGTTTTCTCATTCGCAATGAGAACCAGCAATCATCTGATTACGATCACCTAAAAATGGTCTACCGCCCCTCACATGCCGATTATACCTATCACCTGAAATATGGTCACCGTGATCATCGCGGAGGGGGACGCTCCTCAGCTCGTGAAACCATTTCGCGAGTGGTGGCGGGTGCTGTGGCCAAGCTGTATCTGAAACAGATCGGCATCCAGATCAGTGCCTTCACTTCGCAGGTGGGTCCCATACGACTGGAGCATGATTATAAAGCTTATGATCTTTCGTTGACAGAAGAGAACATGGTTCGCTGTCCCGATCCGGAAACGGCAGAACGGATGATCAAGCTGATACAGGAGGTACGCTACCAGGGTGACACCATTGGTGGAGTAATCACTTGCGTGGCCAGCGGTGTGCCTGCTGGTCTGGGGGAGCCGGTCTTTGGAAAGCTGCACGCTTCACTCGGTTCGGCCATGCTGAGCATCAATGCTGTGAAAGGTTTCGAGTATGGTACTGGATTCAATGTAGAGCAGCGAGGTTCGGAGGTGAACGATCACTTTTTCAATGACGAGGGGAAGATCAACACCCGCACAAATCACTCAGGTGGAATACAAGCGGGTATTTCCAATGGTCAGGACATCTATTTCCGGGTCGCTTTCAAACCAGTGGCCACCATCCTGCAGGAACAAGAGACAGTTGACATACTGGGAAACGACACCACGATCAAGGCTCGTGGAAGGCATGACCCCTGTGTACTGCCCCGTGCGGTGCCAATCGTGGAGGCAATGACTGCCATCACGCTTCTGGATCATTACCTGTTGGCTAGAAGTGGGGAATAGCACCGCAATGACGTATCCCCTTGGCAACGCTCTCCTGTTACTTGTTAAACCATTCCTTCTTTCCGGCATCAAAGAGACAAGTTAAACCTCTAAAGAAGCAGGATGATGAAAAAGATAGCTACCACTCTCGCACTTGCAATGATATCGGTTGCAATGTTTGCACAGATCGACTTCAACCTTTTTGTCCGCGATGTGGGCAACTACGCACGAAACTACTCCGATGAACAGGTGATGGGCCTTTATGAGGATCATTACGAGGTGCCTCGCCAAACGCTGCTGCAGATATTCGGCGGTTTTGGCAACGACTGGGGCAACGTGTCGCTCGGATTGGAGATGAGTAACCTGCTCGGGGTGCCTGTTGGTGAGCTGATGGGTTACTACCGCGACCATCCCCGCGGCAACGGATGGGGAGAGATGGCACAACGCTACGGCATCAAGCCGGGATCACCCGAGTTTCACCGGATGAAGGCGATGATGAGCCAAAAGCATGGCTACTGGAGAGAAGTTTTCGATGATTACGGCAAATATCACGAGAAACGTGACAAGCGGATCAGGAAGCTGCAGGAGAAAGAGATGAAAGCCTGGGAGAAGCAGGCCAAGTGGGAGAGAAAGCAGCAGGAGAAGGCGATGAAGGCTTGGGAGAAGGAGGAGAAGAAGATTCGTAAGGAGCAGAAGAAGTGGACGAAGAAAGGTGGCAGATGGTAAACGACAACAACCCCTCGTAATGAAATCAGCAATCCTCGCAATGATATTGTTGGCTGCCGGATCGTTGTCCGCGCAGCCAACAGCTCTGTATAGCCAGACCGACCGGGAGATCTTCAGGGAGTACCTCACTGCCATTGAACCCTACCGGGAAGCTCCGTTACAAACCATTTTGGAAAAGACAGCGCTCTTCTTCCTCGGTAGGCCCTACCGGGCTCACACGCTGGAAGGGAGTAGTGATGAGCATCTGACAGTGAACCTGAGGGAATTCGACTGCACCACCTTTGTGGAGTCGGTAGTAGCACTGTCGCTGACAACTGAAAGTGAGGTGCCTTCCTTCGAAACTTTTATAGGTCTGTTGCAGTCATTGCGTTACCGCAACGGAGCAGTCGATGGGTACGCCTCCCGACTACACTATGCCACCGACTGGCTTTGGGAGAATGAACAGTGGGGAGTGATCTGTAACCTGTCCGCTTCACTGGGGGGTGTGAAGGAGGAGAAGCCACTCAATTTTATCACCACGCACCGTGATGCTTACAGCCGCCTGAAAGAAGATGATGCAATGCTGGATCGCATTGCCCTCACGGAGGAGGAAGTCAACCTGAGAGGTGGTTTTTATTATCTGCCTAAAGAGAGGATAAAAAAAATGGCAGATCATATTCCCCATATGGCAATCATTTTTTTTACAACCACTATTGACGGATTGGATGTTACCCACATGGGATTCGCTTTCAGGAAAGAGGAGCATCTGACTTTCCTGCACGCCTCCAGTACGGGTAAGGTGAAGGTTGATGAGCGTTCAATAGAAGAATATACCCGTAATCAGCGGAACACAACCGGAATCATTGTTGCTGAAATCAATCCTGCCTATTCGAAGTGATTCTTGTCACCCGACTCTTTTTTCTTGACCTGTTTCCCTGTAAACCATTTGTCGGTTAACTTAAAAGCCAAATTGACCATTAGCACAAGCAGTGCTGCAATGATCAATTGCCAGTACATTGCCAGCGCTGCCAGACAACCGAGTGCAGCACTGCACCAGATGGTGGCTGCGGTGGTAAGTCCATGCACACTGGGACCCCGATGAAGGATTACACCTGCACCAAGAAACCCAATACCGGTGATGATCTGACCCACTATGCGAGATGCATCCCCTTCACTTTCATTTAATACCTCCAGCGATATGAGCACGTAGATTGCAGCTCCAATCGCGACCAGTGTGTTGGTGCGTAGCCCGGCACTCTTGTTGTTGATCTCACGCTCCAGCCCTACCGCAGCACCGGCAGCGGTGGCAGCCAGCAGACGGATGATGAATTCCAAAGGTTCCATATTCTTTCGTTCTTAATTGTTCATGTTGATGATCTGTTCAGCTTGCTTTACGAATAGATGCATCCTTTGTTGATCCTCCTCCTCCATGGCGGGCAATCTGTCAGATGGCCATGGAATCAGCCTATAGTGAAGACCTTCGTCGCGAGCTGTTTTCTCTACCCATACCAGCGAGTAACTGCAAGTGTCAATCACAACCGGTGACTCCTCATCCTTCTTGCGAATCACTATCTCCGCCAACATCCCACCATCGGTCAATTCACGCTGCTGGTTGGAGATGAAATTGCCGAGTGAGTAATAAACCACGTTTTGAATCTTGTCCAGATCTTTCTCCACCTTCATTGGTTGCACCACATGCGGGTGATGCCCTATGATGATCTGCACACCATGTCGCAAGAGAAGTTCGGCAATCCTTTTCTGCTGCTGTGAGGGGTTGGTGTGGTACTCCTCC
>Ga0209510_1000771_pt1 | contig 40631 bp, 31 predicted proteins | sample BiotimSIPDNA_FD_185749 | JGI IMG/M metagenome (GOLD analysis project Ga0209510, IMG submission 185749) | Anaerobic biogas reactor microbial communites from Washington, USA - Biogas_R1 time_0 SIP DNA (SPAdes) (version 2) | ecosystem: Engineered > Bioreactor > Anaerobic > Unclassified | place...
AGCAGAACCTGAAGGGGATTCTGTTATAGAGCAAGGGGACGAACCGGCTGTTGAGCCGGAGGGCGAAACCCCTGTAGAGCCGTCTCCTGTGGAGCCGTCTGCTGAGGAAACTGCTGACCCTGTATCAGAGCCTGAAAAAGAACCTGAAGCGGAACCTGAAGGGGATTCCGTCATAGAGCAAGAGGAAGAACCGGCTGTTGATCCGGAGGCAGAAACCCCTGTGGAGCCGTCTCCTGTGGAACCGTCTGTTGAGGAGACCGGCGATCCGGCAGCAGCGCCTGAAAAAGAACCTGAAACGGAGCCTGAAGGGAAACCTGAAGGGGAGCCTATTATCGAGCAAGAGGAAGAACCAGATGCTGAGCCGGCGGACGAAGCCCCTGAAGAGCCCCTCTTTCAAGCCGGCTATGCCCTGGTGGCGGACGCACAAATCCCGGTCAAGGAGCGGCCCTCCGGGTCCAGTTTCACCCTGACCATGCTGTCCCGGGATGACCTGGTGTATGTCAGCGAGCGCAGGCTGTCCGGGGGAGAGGACCGGGACCGGGACTGGCTGTTCTGTCATTTTGACACCGCCCAGGGGGTGGTGAGTGGCTTTGCCCGCAGTGCGCAGCTGTTGCCACAGACCAGCCCGGAGCAGCTGGCCCAGGTTCAGGCCCGTCTGGATGGCGGCGTTTCCGCCGCCCGGTATGAGGGAAAGCGCTTGCTTCTGCTGGATTGCCAGCTGCTGACAGCAGCCGGGGAGGAAGCGCAGGAGCCCCCAGGCAGCACCCTCGAACCAGAGGACAAGGGCCTGGACACAGTGGACAGCCTGAAGCCCGAATCTCCTGACAGCGAAGGTGCAGACCCTGGGGATCAGGAGGAACCGGGCCTTCCGATGGAGGATGCCCCGGTCCAGCCCCGGGACCAGGGCTCTCAGGCGGCTGCGGACACCAGCGATCCCCAGGAGGATACGCAGCAGACGGATGCAGATGTGCCCGCTGCGCCTGAACACCCCGAAGCAGACCAGGAGCAGGCATCGGAAGACCTGTCGCAACCCGCCGGCGCTGACGTACCTGCTCAGCCTGCTATATCGGAACCCTTACCGGCAGACCTGAGCGAACCCGCGGCCGACGGGCCGCAGGAGGAAGCGGAGGGCACAGAGGACCCGGTGGCCTCAGAAGCGCCTTCGCAAGACGGAACGCTGGAAGCTGGCTTGCAACCCGCGCCGGAGGAGGAACCCCTTAAAAGCGCAGGGGAAGGGGCAGACCCTGAGCATTCAGAGGAAGAGGCCGGCCTGCTTTCCCTGGCAGCGCTGAACACTGGCGAGCCCGACCCGGCTGCCAGCGAATTCACCTACACCGTGCAGGATGGCCTTGTGTACATCACCGGCTATACCGGCAGCTCTTCCCACCTGGAAATCCCGGGTGAAATCGATGGCATGCCGGTGTATTCCGTCAAGTTCTACACCTGGGATGGCCAGGTGGGCAGCTTCAACAACACCCTGTACAGCCTCACCCTCCCTGCCAGCGTGAAGCGGATTGAAGGCGATGCCTTCACCAATTACCGCAAGCTGGCAAGCATCAAGGGGCTGGAGCATGTGGAGCATGTGGGGGTTCAGGCCTTCACCTCCAGTGGGCTGGAGGCTGCGGTCTTCTCCAGCAAGCTCAGGAAGATTGAGCGCAGCGCCTTTCTGGGCGCATCCATCAGCCGCCTGGTCATCCCGGATGACGTGGTACTGGAAGATGGGGCCTTGGTCTCCATGTACAGCCTGCAGTCCATTGAGCTGGTGACAAGCGGCAACCCGCCCCGCTACCAGCTGCAGGGCGGAGCGCTGCTCTCTGCAGACGGGGGCACCCTTTTGCATGTGCCCGCCATGTTGAACAGCGCTTCCTTTACGGTTCCCGCCAGCGTCAACACCATCGGCAAGCGCGCCTTGACCTTCCGGTATGGCGCCAACATCAAGCAGCTGATCATCCCCCGCACCGTCACCCGAATCCTGGACGGCAACGAGCAGCTGCAATGGTGGATCAAAACCGTGCAGGTCTGCGTGTACCCCGGATCCTATGCAGAGGAGTTTTTGCGCACCTACCCTGATGCCTGGGTAAGCATCCTGGAAGACGACAACCCCCAGGCTACTGTCGGCGAGAAGGTGCAGGAGGTGCTGGCTGCGGTGATCACCCCCGGCATGTCTGAATACCAGAAAGCCCTGGCGCTCCACAACTGGCTGGTGGACCACGTGGCCTATGACGACAGCACGCCCTATTATGACGCCTACCATGCCCTGATGCATGGCAAGGCGGTCTGCCAGGGCTATATGGATGCCCTGGATGCCCTTTTGAAGGCTGCCGGCATCCGGTGTGAGCAGGTTCTCTATCTGAGCATTGACCACGGCTTCAACCTGGCCCTCTTGGACGGGAACTGGTGCTATATTGATGCCACCTGGAATGACACCCTCAGCACCCGCGCCTTCTTTGGCACGACGGACACCATGGTGGCCCAGGTGTACGAGGTGATTCCAGTGGGCGGATCCCAGGCAGCGGCCTCTGTGGCCAACCACCCGGAGTACCGGAACAAGACCCACCAGGCGGTGATCGACCGCCTGAAGGCCCTTGTAGGTGCCCGGATTGCAGATGGGGAGACGCTGTTTGACATCGACATGGCAGAGCATCCCCTCTCCGGCGGCAGCAATGTGTTCATCAGCTGCAACGTGGTTGCCGGGGCCCTTCAGACAGCAGCCTTCCCCGGGCCTGACGGGGCCAGCTGGTCTGTGGCTGCCACCTATGACAAAGCGACAGATCAAATCCGGGTGGTGGCCTTCAACCCGTCCCAGCCCATTCCTGAGGAATTTCTTGTGAAGTTTGTGGAGGACGGCGTCTCCATTGCCCAGTATACCGGCAGCGACAGCGAGGTGGTTGTTCCTGCCACCATGGCAGGTTTGCCGGTGGTGGCCATAGAGGAGGCGGCTTTTGCCAACAACAGGGAGCTGCTGGCTGTCAGCCTGCCCGAGGGCTTGAAGCGCATCGGCAAGGGGGCCTTCAACGGCTGCGAGTTCCTGCGGGAAATCAACCTGCCCCAATCCCTGACAGAAATCGGCGATGCCGCCTTCAACGATTGCTTTTCCATTGAGGAAATGGTGTTTCCGCGCCAGATTACCCGCATTCCCGACAGTTGCGTCAACCAGGGCTGGGGCAATTACACCAAGCTGAAAAAGGTGGTGTTTGAAGGCCCGGTCACCTACATTGGCGACGCCGCGTTTTCAAACTGCCGCTTCCTGACGGAAATCAACCTGCCCGATACGGTGACCTACATTGGAGCCTCAGCTTTCAACGACTGCAAAAACATGGCCTTTTCCGGCCTGCCCGCCGCCCTTGAGCAGCTGGGGCCCAGCGCCTTTGGCGGGGTGACCACCGTCACAGCCCTCCACATCCCCAAAAGCCTGACCCGCATCGGGGAAGGCCTGCTCAACTCCAACGAGAACATGCTCCAGTCCATCACCGTGGCCCCCGGCAACCCTGCCTACAAGGCCCGGGACAACATGCTTTTGACCTTGGACGGCTTCCAGCTGCTGGCCTATGCCGGGGCCAATGAGGCCACCTCCTGCGTGATCCCGGATGGGGTCAGGAGCATTGAGCCCAACGCCTTTGCCCATGCCCGGTTCCTCAAGGAGATCATCCTTCCGCCCTCCGTGTCTGTGATCGGGCAAAGCGCCTTCACCCGCTGCGCTGCGCTGGAAGCCATCGTGCTGCCCGAGGCGGTGACCAAGCTGCCCCATGCCGTCCTGCACGGCTGCCACAGCCTGCGGTCTGTCCAGGTGTCCAGCCGGCTTAAGAGCATTGACTCTGTTGCCTTTGCGGAGTCCTTTGCCCTGCGGGAGATCAGCCTGCCCGACAGCGTCACCATCATAGGAGATTCCTGCTTCTTTGGCGCTGCCGTCACCGCTTTCACAATCCCCCTGGGGATCACGGTGGTGAACGACTCCCTCTTTAGCCGCGGCAAACTGGCAGAATTGACGGTGCATCCCTATGTCACCGCCATCAGCCCCGGCATTTTTGCCGAAGGCACAACGCCTGTGGTGAACGGCTTCCCCGGCACCTATGCCGAGACATTTGCAAAAGCCAACGGCTTCACCTTTGTAGCGCTGGCAGGCGAATGGCCAAAGCGGCCTGAAGAGCCGGCTCCGGTTGACGGGGATGCAAACGACGATGGGGATGTGGATGAAAAAGACCTTGAAGCGGTAGTGGAATACCTGATCAGCGGCCTGCCCTTTGCATCCCCGGAAAACCTGGGTGCCGAGGAGCTTGACCAAGTCCAGATTGACAACCTGATGAAGATCATTGACCTCCTGGTGGGGGATTGAAATCTTCGCCAATGATCCCCCCATCTTTTTTCATCCGGGCAGGCGGAATTCCTGCCCGGATGCGTTTGACAGGCCAAGGGCCTTATGATAATATCGTAAATCGTCAGCAAGGGGGTTTTTGCTCCCGCGCTGGGGCCGACGGTGATGCGCCTGTAGCTCAGTCGGATAGAGCAACGGCCTTCTAAGCCGTGGGTCAGGGGTTCGAATCCCTTCAGGCGCGCCAGTTATGGTGGGTGTAGTTCAGTGGTTAGAGCGCCAGATTGTGGCTCTGGAAGTCGTGGGTTCAACTCCCATCACCCACCCCATTTTTTTACTGGGCGCTGCCTTTGGTGGGGTGTCGCCAAGCGGTAAGGCACCAGACTTTGACTCTGGTATTCGTAGGTTCGATCCCTGCCACCCCAGCCACGTCGGAGCGGAGTACGCTTCACTCAAACCCGGGCCATTCTGCGGAATAGCCCGGGTTTTCGCAACGCTCCCTCGCTCCTCCTTTCCCTGAAAAATCTTCGATTTTTCAGGGGTGGGTTCGATGCGTTTTTGCTTTCAGATGAGGGTGACGGGTTTTGTTGGTTAGGAACTTGTGGGTTTGCCGCGGACGATGCTTTGTTCGCGGCGGTTTTATATTTCAGGTTGATTGCATTATCCTCCGTGAATAATCACCTTCCACACGCGACCTTGCTCCTCCTTTCCCTGAAAAATCTTCGATTTTTCAGGGGTGGGTTCGGGGCGTTTATGCTTTCAGATGAGGGTGGCAGGTTTTGTGAGGATGGGAACTGAATAATGTTGCCGCGAACGATGCTTGGTTCGCGGTTTTTACTGTTCATTGAAAAAATGGCGTGCATGATGATGGGGCGCGGCGGGGTGCCTGCTGCTTCCGGCGATATTTTATCTGAGAAATAACAGCCAATTTTCCCTTATATATCAACAACCTACCCAAAGGTGTAGGTATACTTCGGGGCTGCCGTGCCATAAAATAATGGCAGAACAGCCGCCTGCTTGAGGCGGCCCCCAGGAACTGGCTGCCCTGTCACAACTTCATCGCCCTTTTGCCGCAAAGCCCCCTGCCTCACAGACCCCGGCCCCACAGCCGGAGCGAGGAGATCCGCGTGAAAAAAGGTTTCGGTTTGCGCATCCTGCCGGTGCTGATGCTGCTGATGATGGCGTTGAACCCTGCTGCCCCCAGCGCTCAGGGGGAGAAGCGTGATTTTGACCTGAGCCAGACCCGGTGGTCCTACGACCCCGGGGCCCCCTTCATCTATGACGGGCAGGAGCAGGAGGTGGTCCTGCTGGGCCTGCCGGCAGGCCTTGAGGTGGCCCGCTATGAGGACAACCGGAGCACGCTGCCCGGGGAGCGGCTGGCCCGGGCCATTTTTCAGTACGACGCCGGCCTGTACCGTCGCCCGGAGGTCCCGCCCCTGGCCTGGTCCATCCTCCTCCCTGCCCCGGAAGGGATGCAGCTGGCGGGCAGCCGGGAGGGGGTTTTGATCCAGTGGACGCCGCCCCCTTATGCCGACGGGGTGGAAATCCACCGCAGCCCCCTGATGGAAGAGCGCTTTGAGCGGGTGTATTTCGGGAAGGACATGCGTTTTCTGGACCGTGGCGCCGCCTACGGCCAGGCCTATCAATACCGGATGCGCAGCTATGTGGCCCAGTCCGCTTTTTTGGGGCTGTACCACCATGGCGCCTTTGGCCCTGCCCTGGATCTTGTGTGCCTGGACCCTCCCCATGGCCTTGCTGCACAGCGGCTGGCGGAGGGCGGGGGCGTCGCCCTGGCCTGGGAGCCGGTGGCAGGCGCCCGGGCCTACCTGGTGACCCGGGCGGACCGGCCGGACAGCGCCCTGGAAATCGCCCACCAGTTTGAGCAGGTGTTTGAGCCGGCCTTCACAGACAGCCTGCCCTTTGCGGGGGAGGCCGCCTATTACCGGGTGGCCGCCTGCCTGATGGGACAGGAAGGGCCCGTCCCGGGCCCTGCAAGCGCCTGGCTGTGCCTGTCCCTGGGCCCGGACACCGGCATCCCGGGGGATGCCAACAACGACGGCCGGGTGGACCCCCTGGACCTGATCTGCCTGTCGGACTACCTGGCCCAGGGCATCCCCTGCCCCTCCATGGGCAATGCCGATGCCAACGGCAGCGGGGGCGAGCCGGACCTGGCGGACCTGGTGTACATCGCCAACCTCATCGTCGGACATTAAGACCCCCAAATAAAAGGAGAAAACCCATGAAAAAGAAAGTTCTTGCATCCTTGCTGCTGGCCCTGCTGCTGGTGCTGCCCCTGCTGAGCCCTGTTGAGGCGCAAGCTCAGTACCACTACCACAACACGGCTGGCACGCCCCGTGTATGGCAGGAATACTCTCCTTACAACAGGGACCTGCACCATGTAAAAACTATCACCCAGCCGCGCTGCACCTGTGGCATAGACTGGGGCCGGCCAACAGAGTCGAATTTCTTGGATGAACCCCATGTGTGGGAAGGGGAAACCTGCGGCCGGTGCGGCTATAATGCCCCGGCATTCAAGGTTCTGGAAGTCAAGCCAAACAAAGACCAGTGTACCGTGGGTGATACGGTGAGGTGGACGGTGACAACCAGCGACCCGTCGCCTGCGAACAGCTATCGGTACACCTTGATCTGAGGGGTGAAGGAAGAGGTGTATCAATCCAAGTACATCGCGGACAACAGCTTCACCTACACCCTGAACAAAGGTGGGCTTTACTCCGTCAAGGTGGAGGCCATGCGGGAGAGCCCCTGGTCCTCCACGGTGGGCCACAGCCTCTCCTCCGTCGAAGCCAAGCTGAAAAAGGCCGACTTGAGCCAGGTGAAGTGGGACTACGACCCGGCCAAGCCGTTCTGTTTCAACCATCAACCCCACAAGGTGCAGGTGATCCAGGCGCCGGAGGGCCTGAGCGTCAAGGACTACAGCTACCAGGAAGCCACCATGCCGGGCACCCACCGGACCCTGGCCTATTTCAACTACGACCCCGATGTCTACGAAGATCCCCGCACAGCCGCGCTGTACTGGGAGATCACCGGCCCCAGGGGACCTGAGCTGGCTATTGACCGCACAGTAAACGGGTTGATGATCAAGATGCTGGATGAAGGCTTCGCCACCAGCTATGCGCTGTACCGGAAACGTCATGACGGAGAATTCTTCCTGTCGGTTTACGAGGGTGAGGACAGTTTTTTTGAGGACACGGATGCTGAATATGGCGAAAGCTATGACTACATGGGCGTCTCCATTGTGAAATATGAGAACGAGGACTACCCGGGGCCTTATGGCCCGAGAGCCACCATCACCGTGCTGGACAAGTCTAAGATTCTGACCTCAGAATTGTCAGATGACGGCTCCCTCCTCACACTGACTTGGACACCTGTGAAAGCTGCCATGAAATACAGAGTCAGGGCGAGAATCGCAGTAGGCAACGGAAAATTCGAGGTATATCACTATGGATGCGATGAACCAGTCGGCCTGTTTGGCGTTGAGCCAGGCAAGGCTCATTATTTTTCCGTGGCGCCCTGCCTGGATGAATTCTATGCCCAGACAGGCGTACCCAGCGATGAGATCAAGGTGGTGCCGATGCCTGTGCCGCCCCGGCCAGAGGTGAAGACCCTGTCCGCGGACAGCCTGCAGATTACCATGCCGGAAATCCCCGGGGCGGACCGCTACGACCTGTGGCGTTCGGAGGCCGCAAACGGCACCTACCAGGTGGCTTTCACCGGGGATGGGCGGGTGTTTGTGGACCAGGGCCTGAAAAAGGACACCTCCTATTTCTATCAATACCGCTACTACAAACAAGTCCCGGAGGAAGGCTTGCTGATGAGTCAATTCGGCCCGGCGGCCAGCGGGAAGACCAAGGCTGTTTTGCGGGGGGATGCCAACAACGACGACACCGTGAACACCCTGGATCTGATCAGCCTGGTGGATTATATCATCAGCAAAAAGCCCTGCCCCAGCATGATCAACGCCGATGCCGACGGCAGCGGCGGCAAGCCCGATGAGAACGACTTTGTGTGGATTGTGAACCAGATTGTGAAATAAACCCCCGGACTGAACACCTGAGGACCAAGCGATACGCCACAGAGGAGGAACCCATGAACATACGGGTTTACAGACTGTCCCTGCTTTTTCTTGCTGTCCTGCTGGCTTTGCCCCTTTTGCCTGCGCCCCCGGCATATGCCCAGGAGACGGACGCCACCCTCTACGAAACTGTGAAGCCAAACACCCCCCTGTTCGACAACTATAACAGCCTAATCAGCACCAGAAAAATCCCTGAAACCGGTGTGGTGTTTGGCGTTGTGGAGAAACAATGGGACGGGGAAAACAATATGGGGAAGATTGGCAGCATCCCCTTTGGCAGCGGGGAGGAGTTTGCCGGCTGGTGGCTCTTCCTGGAGGGTCCTTTCTTCAGCAGCACCTACATCACGCACCACGAGCATGAGATTACATTTAACGGCGGCGGCAGCGGAGAGTTGTATAGCTACAAGAATGATCAACAGCATTCCGTCCTGTCGGGCGTGTTTGAAGGCTGTAACAAATGCGGTTATCGAACGGGTGGTTTTACGTCAATGGATATTTTGCCTGACGAAAACCATGATTGGGTTGAGGGCCGCTGCACGAAATGTGGATTCGACCCTCCCCGGCCGGTGATCAAGTCCTTGAGCCCGAAGGACGCCGTGACAACGGTCAAACAGCCTTTTACATGGCAGGTGGCGGTGGAATACCCCGCAGACGGGCAAAGCTATGAAACCTACTGGACGGTGCAGGGCGATTTCATGGTAGAGGTGGATGGGGATGACTTAACCGGCAACCAGATTGTACACACGCCCCAGGAAGCCGGAAATTATAGGCTGTTCCTCGTTGTTAAAAACAACGCCAGGGACTATGTGGTTTCTGAGTCCGTCTCCTTCACTGCGAAGGACGCGGTGCCGGTGACGGGGATCAGCGTCACCCCCAAAACCGTCAGCATCGAGGTGGGCAAGACTGCAGCCCTCACCGCCACGGTGAAGCCGGACGATGCCACCAACAAGAAGGTGACCTGGAGCAGCGATAAAGAAGACATCGCCACGGTGAGCGGCACCGGCGTGGTTGCCGGAGTGAATCCGGGAACGGCCACCATCACCGCCATAGCCCAGGACGGCAGCGGGAAGAGCGGAACAAGCACCGTGACGGTTTTAAAACCTGTGGTGAAGGTGACGGGGATTACTATCCGGCCCAACAACATCAGCACCCTGAAGGTGGGTCTCAGCCAACAGTTTAACGCCACGGTGCTGCCGGATGACGCCACCAACAAAACCGTAACATGGCGCAGCAGCGCCCCCGCCATCGCCACGGTGGATGCCAACACTGGTTTGGTCACGGCTGTAAGCCCAGGCACAGCCATCATCACCGCCACGGCTAAGGACGGCAGCGGGGTGAAGGCGGAGCTCAACCTCAAGGTCTACCCCCAGCCGCCCGCGGAATTCAGCTATCAGCGTACCGCAGACGGCATCACCATCACCGGCTATACCGGCAGCGCAGTGGAGGTCAGGGTGCCCGGGGAAATCGAAGGCAGGCCGGTGACGAGGATCGGCAGCAATGCCTTCAGTGAAAAAACCGGCATCGCCAAGGTGGTGCTGCCGGGCAGCATCCAATCGATTGAACTCAATGCCTTTTCCGGGTGCAGCAAGCTCGCCAGCATCAACCTGCCGGAGGGCTTGCACACCCTGGACGGCGGCGCCTTCTGGGGATGCGGTCAACTGAGCGGCATCACCCTGCCGCAGAGCCTCACCAGCATCGACTGGGGTGTCTTTGAACATTGCAGCAGCCTGACGAACCTCAAAATCCCGGATGGGGTAACGAAAATCGGCTCGAGGGCATTTTATGACTGCAGCAGCCTGTCCGCTGTGGGTTTGCCCCCGGGCCTGACCGAGATTGAAAACAGCCTTTTTTTAGGCTGCACCAGCCTCACTGGCATCACCATCCCTGATGGTGTCACCAGCATTGGAATAAGTGCATTCCAGAACTGTGACGGCTTAAGGGACATCAGACTGCCGGCCGGCGTGACCAGCATCGGGAGTATTGCGTTCTATTCTTGCAAGAGCCTGAACAGAATCACCATCAGGGCCCATGTGAGCAGTTTTGGTGAGGATGTTTTTAAAGGCGCCCCGGTCACCATCTTTGGGGATGTGCCCAGCGCCGCCAAGGACTATGCCGATAAAAACAGCATCCCCTTTGTGGACCTGGCAAAGGGCATCCCCGGGGACGCCAACAACGACCTGGAGGTGAACGTCGAGGACCTGATCAGCCTGATGAACTACCTGGTGAAGGACACCCCCTGCCCCAGCATGAAGAATGCGGATGCCAACCAGGACAGCAAGGTGGACCATCAGGACGCCGTGGCCATCATCAAGATGATTGTGGGGGACTAACCGGCCCTGCAGCCGCTGACAGCCCCTGCTGAATGCGGCCTGACCCCGGGGCGGATGCGCGGCATGGGCCTGCGCGTCCGCCTTTTTGATGGGCTTCCCTGTCCGGCTGCTGCAAACCGCCCGGCGGCCCTGCGCTGTTGCGCCTGCAAGCCGCGATATGGTATGATGATTCAGCATTTTAAGCACAAAGGAGCCCATCATGGACATGCGCCTGGCAGTGACAGACCTTTTGCGGGAAGCCATTTTATCCGCCTTCCCGGACCTCCCTGCAGACAACCTGCCCGGCCCGGAAGCCCTGGAGGTGCCCCCGGACAGCAGCCTGGGGGATTTTGCCTTCCCCTGCTTCCGCCTGGCCAAGCCCCTGCGCATGGCGCCCCCCAAAATCGCCGAGGCCGTGGCCCGGGCCGTGAACCGTCCGGATTTGGCCAGCGCCCAGCCGGTGAACGGCTATGTCAACTTCTTCTTCCACAGGGCCCATTTTGCCCGGGATGTGCTGGAGGAAGTTGCTGCAAAAGGCAAGGGCTATGGCGGCGTGGACGACGCCGGGAAGACCTGTGTACTGGATTATTCCAGCATCAACATCGCCAAGCGCTTCCACATCGGCCACCTGTATTCCACCGCCATCGGCCACAGCCTCAACCGCATCTACCGCCACCTGGGCTGGCAGACGGTGGGCATCAACCACCTGGGGGACTGGGGCACCCAGTTTGGCAAGATGATTGCCGCCTTTTTGCGCTGGGGCAGCTGGGAGATGGTGGAAAAAGGCGGCATCGACGCCCTGACCGGCTTGTACGTGCGCTTTCACCAGGAGGCGGAAGGGAACCCCGCCTTGGAGGACGAGGGCCGCAAATGGTTCAAGAAGATTGAGGACGGCGACCCGGAGGCCCTCAGCATCTTTGAGCGCTTCAAGGAGATGACCTTGCAGGACGCCCGCAGGGTGTACGACCTGCTGGGCATCACCTTTGACTCCTACAACGGCGAGGCCTTCTTCAACGACAAGATGGACCGGGTGGTGGAGGAGCTGCGGGCAAAGAACCTGCTGGTGGAAAGCGAGGGGGCCCAGGTGGTGGACCTGGAGGCCTGGAAGATGCCCCCCTGCCTGATTTTGAAGTCCGACGGCGCCACCATCTATGCCACCCGGGATCTGGCCGCCGCCCTCTGGCGCAAGGACACCTACCAGTTTGACAAATGCCTGTACGTGGTGGCCTACCAGCAGAACCTGCACTTTCAGCAGGTGTTCAAGGTGCTGGAACTGATGGGCTATGACTGGGCCCGCACCCAGATGGAGCACGTCTCCTACGGCATGGTCAGCTTTGAGGGCCAGGCCATGGCCACCCGGGAGGGCCGGGTGGTGTACCTGGACGACCTGCTGGCCCGGGCCCAGGAGAAGGCCCTGGACATCATCCGGGAAAAGAGCCCGGGGCTGCAAAACCCGGAATCCGCCGCCAAGGCGGTGGGCATCGGTGCGGTGGTCTTTGCCACCCTGCAGAACAACCGCATCAAGGACATGGACTTCTGGTGGGACCGGGCCCTGAACTTTGACGGGGACACCGGGCCCTATGTGCAATACACCCACGCCCGCTGCTGCTCGGTGCTGCGCAGGGCGCCGGAATTGGCGGCCCAGCCGGATTATGAGGCCCTCACCAACGACGAGGCCCAGGCCGTGCTGCGCCTGCTGGCCCGCTTCAAGGAGGCGGTGCAGGCGGCCCGGCAGGAGAACGAGCCCTACCTGGTCACCCGGGCCACCCTGGACATCGCCAAGGCCTTCAACAAGTATTACTACGAGCACCGGATCCTGGAGGGGGCGCCCGAGGCCATCCAGGCCCGCCTGGCCCTGACCCGGGCCGTGAAAGACGTGATTGCCCTGGGGCTCTACCTCATCGGGGTGGACGCCCCGGAGCAGATGTAAAGGAGAACATATGCGCTTTACCAAAATGCACGGCATCGGCAATGACTACATCTTCGTCAACTGCTTTGAGGAGATTGTCCAGGACCCCGAGCGCCAGGCCCTTCTGATGAGCCAGCAGCACTTCGGCGTGGGGGCAGACGGCCTGGTGCTGATTGAAAGCTCGGAAACCGCGGACTTTGGCATGCGCATCTTCAATGCCGACGGCTCCGAGGCCGAGATGTGCGGCAACGCCGCCCGCTGCATCGGCAAATACGTCTATGAGCGGGGGATGACCCACAAGACGGAGCTGACCCTGGCCACCAGGGCCGGCATCCGCCAGCTGGAGCTGACGGCGGACAAGGGAAAGGTGTCCCGGGTGAAGGTGGACATGGGCTCCCCGGAACTGAACCCCCGGAACATCGCCGTGGATTTGCCCGGGGAGATCGTGCTGCGCCACCGGCTGCAGATCATGGGCCAGAGCTGGTTCATCACCTGCGTCAACATGGGCAACCCCCACTGCGTCATCTTCGTCAAGGACCCGGAGGCCATTGACGTGGCCACCCTGGGCCCCATGTTTGAGAACCACCCCCTCTTCCCCCGGCGCACCAACGTGGAGTTTGTGCGGGTGATCCGCCGGGATGCCCTGCAGATGCGGGTCTGGGAGCGGGGCACCGGGGAAACCCTGGCCTGCGGCACCGGCGCCGCCGCCGCCCTGGTGGCCGCTGTCTTAGGCGGCCTGTGCGACCGCACCGTGCAGATGAAACTGACCGGCGGCAACCTGGAGCTGTCCTGGAACGCCGAGGACAACCACGTCTACCAGTCCGGGCCGGCGGAATACGTCTTTGACGGGGAGTGGCTGGGAGAATAATCTTTTGATGCTGACTCCGAACCTACCTGCACCGTCGCGACGTCCCTTTTTCCGCCCTGACTGCGTCACACAGGATCGGCTTACGGGCATATGCTATATATTTTAGGACTTATGTTTATTTGACTTGAGATTGTTTAGGGAGGAAGCATGCAGGTAAACCACCACATCGCCCAGCTGCCCGCAGGCTATCTGTTTGCGGAGGTTGCCCGGCGGGTGAGGGAATATGAAGCCCGGGAGCCGGCGCTGCCGGTGATCCGCATGGGCATCGGGGACGTGCCCGGCCCCCTGGCCCCGGCGGTGGCCCGTGCCTTTGCCGATGCCGCCCTGGGGATGGGCACCCCGGAAGGCTTCCGCGGCTACGGCCCCGAGGGGGGCTACCCCTTCCTGATTGATCAGATCCTCCGCTACGACTACGAGGCCCGGGACGTGCGCCTGGAGCGGGACGAGGTCTTCATCTCCGACGGGGCGAAGACCGACACCGCCGCCCTGCAGGAGCTGTTTTCCCGGGATGCCCGGATTGCGGTGACGGACCCGGTCTACCCCGTGTATGTGGACACCAACGCCATGGCGGGGCGCCTGGGCAGCTACGATGACGGCCGCTGGAGCAACCTGGTGACCCTGCCCTGCACCTTTGACAACGGCTTTGTGCCGGTGTTGCCCCGGGAGCGGGTGGACGTATTGTACCTGTGCTATCCCAACAACCCCACCGGCACGGTGTTGAGCAAGGTCCAACTCAAGCAGATCGTGGACTGGGCCCGGGAACACGAGGTGCTCATCATCTATGACGCGGCCTACAAGGCCTTCATCCAGAACCCGGACATCCCCAGCACCATCTACGAGGTGCCCGGGGCGAAGGAGGTGGCCATCGAGTGCTGCTCCTACTCCAAGACCGCCGGCTTCACCGGGGTGCGCTGCGCCTGGACGGTGATTCCCAGGGAGCTGAAGGGGCGCCTTCCCAGCGGGGTGCAGGTGGCCCTCAACCCCCTGTGGCGCCGGCGCCTGGGCAGCAAGGTGAACGGCGTGTCCTTCCCGGTGCAACAGGCGGCCGCCGCCGTCTACAGCCCCGAGGGCACCGCCCAGGTGCAGGACTGCATCCGCCAGTACCAGGAAAACGCCCGGCTGCTGCTGGAGGCCATCGCAGGCACGGGCCTCATGACCGCCGGCGGCGTCCACGCCCCCTATGTGTGGCTGAAAACCCCGGGGGGCATGAGCGGCTGGGATTTCTTTGATTATCTGCTGGAAACCGCCTCCGTGGTGGGCACCCCGGGGGAGGGCTTTGGCAACAGCGGGGCGGGCTGCTTCCGCCTCACCGCCTTTTCCACCCGTGAACACACCCTGGAAGCATCCCGGCGGATTGTGCATGCGCTGAAGAAGCTGTAATACGCTGGAATAAAAGGAGAAGAACATGATTCGTGCGATTGTTGGTGCCAACTGGGGCGATGAGGGCAAGGGCAAACTGACCGACGTGCTGGCGGAGCATTCCGACCTGGTGGTGCGCTTCCAGGGCGGAGCCAATGCCGGCCACACCATCATCAACCAGTACGGCAAGTTTGCCCTCCACCTGATGCCCTCGGGCATCTTCCACCCGGAGGTGATGAACATCATCGGCCCCGGGGTGGCGCTGGACCCCATCGCCTTTTTGAACGAGCTGGACAGCGTCCTGGGCCGGGACATCCCCCACCCCCGGCTGTGCATCTCCGACCGGGCCCAGGTGCTGATGGATTTCCATGTGCTCCTGGACACCCTGGAGGAGGAGCGCCTGGGCAAGCGGAAGTTTGGCTCCACCAAGTCCGGTATCGCGCCGTTTTACTCCGACAAGTTTGCCAAGGTGGGCATCCAGGTCTGCCAGATGCTGGACAAGGATTTGCTGCATGAGCGGCTGGTGAACAGCCTGGAGAAGAAAAACGTGCTCCTGCAGCACCTCTACCACCACGCGCCCCTGAATGCGGATGAGCTGACGGAGAAGTACTACGCCCTGGGCCAGCGCCTGAAGCCCTGGGTGCAGGACACCACCTGGCTGCTCCATGACGCGGTGAAATCCGGCAAGAGCATCCTCCTGGAAGGCCAGCTGGGCGCCCTGCGGGACCCCGACCACGGCATCTACCCCTACACCACCAGCTCCTCCCCCCTGGCGGGCTACGGCAGCGTGGGGGCCGGGGTGCCCCCCTGGGCCATCACCCAGGTGATCGCCGTCACCAAGGCCTATTCCAGCTCCGTGGGCACCGGGGTCTTCCCCAGCTGCATCACCGGGGAGGAGGCTGAGGAGCTTAGGAAGCGGGGCGGCGACGCCGGGGAATACGGCGCCAAGACCGGCCGGCCCCGGGACGTGGGCTGGTTTGACGCAGTGGCCACCCGCCACGGCTGCCTGGTGCAGGGCGCCACCGACGTGGCCATGACCAACCTGGACGTGCTTTCTTACCTGGACGAGATCCCCGTCTGCGTGGCCTATGAGCTGGAGGGGGAGCGCATCCACCACTTCCCCGCCACCCCGGCCCTTCAGCAGGTGAAGCCCGTCTACGAGATTTTCAAGGGTTGGAAAACGGACATCCGGGGGGAGACGGACTACAACCGCCTGCCCCAGGCCTGCCGGGACTATGTGGAGCGCATCGAGGGGATGCTGGGCACCCCCATCACCATCCTGTCCACCGGCCCCCACCGGGAGGAGATCTGCTACCGGGAAGCTGTGAAATAAGCACCGAATCTCAAAGCCGCTGGAGAGCGGCTTTTTTGGAAAGGAATCTCGTGACAATCTTGCGGTTTTTCTATTAGATGTCTTCAGAGCCTGAAAATCACTGACAAAATACCTTTGTTTATCTCGTGATTATCTCGTGATTATCTTGCGATAAACAACGAAAGAGGATAGTTTGATGAAACAGAATGATGAAATAAGCTTGAAAGAGCTCATCGAAGATAGGCTCAGGATAGTTCAACCCGTTGGCCAACTAGAACAAAATCAGTGCAATGCAATCAACAACTGTACGCATCCATCGTACATTTGGAAGGATTGAATAAACCCATGAAACACCGCCGCCAGGTTCCCGGCGCCCTCCTGATCCTGCTGGCCGGGGCCAGCTGGAGTTTTTCCGGTGTCCTGAGCAAATGGGTGCCCTGGGGGGCCCTCAGCATCATCGGCGTGCGCTCCCTGCTGGCGGCCGTGGGCTTTGGCCTCATCCGGGGCAGCTTCCGTTTGCCAAAGGGCCGGGGCAACCTGCTGGGGGCCCTGGGGGTGTCCCTGAACTCCACCGCCTTCATCATGGCCAACAAGCTGACCACCGCCGCCAATGCGGTGGTGCTGCATTATTTCATGCCCATTGTGGTGATCTTCGGCTCCTGGCTGATTTATAAGCAGCGGCCCGGCAAACTGGACATCACCGCCAGCCTGCTGGCCACCCTGGGCATTGCCCTGTGCTTTTACGGGGGCTTTGCCGCCGGAGGGTTCCTGGGGGACAGCCTGGCTTTGATTTCCGCCTTCTTCTTTGCCTTCATCTTCTTTGCCGCCCGGCTGCCCGGGACGGATCCCGTGGATTACTCCTATCTGGGCTGCCTGATGAACTGCCTCTGGCTGGCCTTCATCCCCTTTGACCAACATTTTGTCCTGGCCCCGGAACCCATCCTGGGCATCCTGCTGATGGGCGCCGCCTATTTTGGCGGCTACCTGATGTTTTCCCTGGGGATGCGCAAGCAGGTGAACCCGGTGACCGCCTCCATCATCACCAACATCGAGCCGGTGTTGAACCCCATCTGGGTCTTCCTCTTCCTGGGGGAGCAGCCCGGCCCCCTGTCCATCCTGGGTGCTGTCCTGGTCATCGCCAGCGTCAGCGTCTACAGCGTGATGAAGGCCAGACAGGCGGCATCGGCTTCATACTAAAATCCATGTCGCCCTGGGCGGCATGGATTTCAGCATATAGATATGAACGCAGAAAACTGTTGATGGCGCTTGCCCGACAACTCCGGGGAGGGGCGTCTTGGTTTCAGCTCACCGCGATGGTCCAGCCGTTTTCATAGCTGGCCCCGGGTGCCAGCCTCACCAGGCCGGGGGCAGTCATCAGGTCTTCCACCACCCCGTCCCGGCCGGGCATGGCCAGCCAGGGTTCCAGGCAGACAAAGGGCGCGTCGCTGTTGGGGGTGTGCCAGATGCCCAGGTAGGGCAGCCCGGGGTGGGAGAGGGTCACGCTGCGCTGGCCCTTGTTGGAAAACAGCCGCACCCTGCGGGACGCGGTGGTCAGGATGATGGCATCCCGGTCAAAGAGCCCGTGGTGAAGGGGCAGCAGGCCATCCTGCAGGGGATAGTCCACCACCTCCCCGGTGGCCAGCGCCCTGTCGCTCATCAGGTGGCATTGGGCAGGGCCGGAGAAATCCAGGGCATAGTCCTCAAAGGCCAGGCCGTTTTCAAGGGGCACCCGGAATCCCGGATGACCGCCCAGGGCAAAGGGCATCACCCGGTCATCCCAGTTGTGGACTGTCATGGTGGTGGTTAACGCGGCCCCGGACAGCTGGTAATGAATCTCCAGCAAAAAGCGCCTGGGGTATTGCCGGAGGGTTTCGGGGCTGTCCGTCAGTTCAAACAGGGCTTCTGCCGGGCTGTGCCTCACAACCCGGGTTTCGCTGTGGCGCAAAAACCCGTGGGAGCCCAGGGGGTAGGAGGCGCCGTCCAGGGTGTAGCGGCCCTCATGCAGCCGGCCAACAAAGGGAAAGATCATGGTGGCACGGCTGGCCCAGTAGGCCTTGTCGCCACCCCAGAGATAGTCTGTGGTATCCGCAGCCACCAGGGTCTGCATCTGGGCCCCCAGGCTGTCGATGGTGACGGTGAGCTGATCATTTTGCAGCGTGATAAGCACCGCTTTGCCCTCCTTTTCTCTAAACACATTCTTTAATCCGCCTTATGATAGCACAGACCTGGCATAAACATGCATAAACATTCAGAAAGGGGCCGGATTCGTCTTGACAAGGTGTCCGCAAAGATGGATAATACGCTTGTATCTATGCCAAATATAACAAAATGGAGGGAAAACGACAGATGCTACGTAAACGATTTCTATCCCTGACCCTGGCCCTGGTGATGCTGCTGAGCCTGGCTGCCTTCGCCCATGCGGAGGAGGTCATCGAGTTGCGGGTCCTCAACTACCTGAACATGACCAGCCCCAACACCGCCGAGGAGCAAAAGGTGGTCTGGGAAGCCTTTGAGGCCGCCCACCCTAACATCAAGCTGGTGATGGAGAACGAGTTCAACGAGCCCTTCCACCAGGCGGTGGAAGCCTATGCCGCGGTGGGCAACCTGCCGGACGTGATCTATGTCTGGCCCTCGGGGCGTTCCACCACCCTGCACACCAAGAAGCTGCTGAAGGACCTGGCCCCCCTGGCGGAGCGGGACGGCCTGAGCGAATTCTACAACCCCCTGGTGCTGGATCCTGCCCAGCAGGTGGGCGGCTACCTGGCCATGCTGTCCAACGGCGTCACCGCCACCCACACCTTCCTGGTGAACAACGAGGTGCTCAAGGATGCCGGCCTGGAACCCGCCAAGACCTATTCCGAACTGGTGGCCCAGGTGCCCGTCCTGAAGGCCAAGGGCTATGACACCGTGCTGATGGCCAACCAGGACACCTGGGTGATGCAGTCCTGCCTCTTCTCCATGGTGGCCGGCCGCTTCTGCGGCGAGGGCTGGGAGCAGAAGATCTTGAACGGCGAAGCCAAGTTCACCGACCCGGATTTCCTGGCCGCCCTGAACTTTGTGAAGCAGATCTATGAAGACAAGGTCATCGATCCCTCCACCCTGGCCGTTGGCTATGGCGAGGGCCCGGGCCTGTTTGCCACCAACACCGCCGCCTACTACATCGACGGCGACTGGCGTGTAGGCGACTTCATCACCGACCAGTCCACCGGCGAAGCCCTGATGAGCCCTGACAAACAGGCGGGCGTCGAAATCACCGTGTTCCCGGAGATTGACGTGGAAGGCGTCAAGATCAACCGCACCAACACCGCCGTGTTGGCCACCGGCTACGGCATCAACGCCAACCTGGAAGACGGCTCCCCCAAGCTGGAAGCAGCCTGGGAGCTGGTGAAGTGGCTGGTGGGCAAGGACGTCCTCACCTACCGCCTGCAGACCGGCGGCCTGGGGACCCCCTCCCGCACCGACATCGACTATGCCAGCCTGACCCTGGAGCCCATGCAGATTGCCCTGGCCAACCTGGCGGGCGAGTATGACAAGGCCACCGTGGTCATCGACGGCGTCTTTGAAGGCCCCGTGTACACCCCCCTCAACGACGGCCTCCAGGCCATCGGCATGGGCACCCAGACCCCCGAGCAGGTGGCCCAGGCCACCCAGGATGCCTTTGAAGCCTGGAAAAACGCAAAATAAGCAAGCAAAATAACTGAACTTGGTGAGGGGAGGCGGCACATGACCATCCATCGGGAGAAAAGGCTGAGCTACATCGTTCTGGTGGCCCCGGCTTTGATCATCTACCTGGCCGTGGTCGCCTTCCCCACCATCTTTTCCATCGGCCTGAGCCTCACCAACTATAACGGCGGGCTCATCTTCGGCAACCCGGACATCCAGTTTGTGGGCCTCAAATCCTACATCTGGATGTTCACCGAGCCGGCCGGCAATTTCTACACCTCCCTGGGCAACAACCTGCTCATCGTGGCGGTGTCCGTCTTCGGCCAGATTCCCCTGGGCTTCATCCTGGCCTATATCCTCTCCCGGAAGCTGGTCAAACGGGGCAACAGCCTGTTCCAGACCATGATCTACCTGCCCAACGTGATCTCCCCCATCATCATCGGCGTCCTATTCAACGCCATCATCTACGGCCGCAATTCCGTGCTGATGGAGGTGCGCAAGCTCTTCAACCCCAATGCGGTCTTCACCCTGAACACTGCCCCCATGGTGCCGGTGTTGATCGTGATTTTGTGGATGTACACCGGCTTTTATATGATCATCTTCCTGGCCAATCTGCAGCGCATCGACCCGGCCATCATCGAGGCCGCCCGGATTGACGGGGCCAGGGAGCCGCAGATCCTGTGGCACATCAGCCTGCCTGCCCTGTCCGGGGTCATCATCACCACCGCCATCCTGGCCATCTCCGGGTCCTTAAAGACCTTTGACCTGATCTACGCCATGACCGGCGGCGGCCCGGCGGGGCAAACCCGGGTTTTGTCCCTGTACATGTACGAGTCCGCCTTCCGGGGCGCCCCCAACTACCCCCTGGCCAACGCCATCTCCACCGTGATGGTGTTAATCAGCGTGGTGCTCATCGTCATCACCCAGCGCCTGGGCAAGACCTTTGGCAGCAAGGAGGACTGAGATGGACAACCGCAATGTGTCTGCCTTCGCCAGGGCGCTGATCTACCTGGTCATGATCCTGTTCACGGTGCTGACGGTCTACCCCATCTTCTGGCTGGTGATCCAGTCCTTCAAGACCAACACCGCCTACCTGACCCTTAACAAGCTGGCCCTGCCGGTGAACTGGTACACGGGCAACTACCCCTTTGTGTGGATCCAGGGCAATTTCATCACCTTTTTCAAAAACAGCGTCATCTACGCCGCCATCACCGTGGTGGTGGTGGTGCTGCTGTCCAACATGGCGGGCTATGCCTTTGCGAAGATTCCGTCCCGGGCCACCAAGTGGCTCCACGGGGTCTTCATCGTGGGGATTCTCCTGACCCTGCAGTCCATCCTGATCCCCCTGTTTTTGATGGTGAATGCCGCCGGCATCTACAACACCCGCTGGGCGGTGCTGATTCCCTATGTGGCCCTGGGCCTGCCCATGGGGGTCTACCTGTGCACGGACTTCATCAAGAGCATCCATGACGAACTGCTGGAATCCGCGCGGATTGACGGGGCCAATTTCATGATTATTTTTGCCCGCATCGTCTTCCCCATGTGCGCCCCGGTGTCCGTCACCCTGGCCATCATCACCTTCACCGGCACCTGGAACGAGTTCATCCTGATGAACCTGATGACCGCCACGGACAAATACAAGGCCATCCCTGCTGCCGTTGGCCGCTATTCCGGCGCCTTGGGCAGCGACTACGGCAAGCTGTTCACCTCCCTGACGGTGGCCCTGATCCCCATTTTGATTTTCTATATGATTTTCAGGAACCAGATCACCAAGGGGGTTGCCGCCGGAGCGGTAAAAGGATGACGGTATCGCTGAAGTGACTGCGGTCACTTCAGCGGAGGGAGGGAACGGGTATTTTCACCTGGTCGTTCCACTCCCGGCCGGTGAAAATGCGCGGAAAGCATTGCTTCGCAATGCCCCGCCCGCCCGGCGGAGCCGTGCGATACGATTGCAGTCAGAGGGCTGCGCCCTCTGAAACTCCCCCAGATATGGTTATGATGATTTAGGTCCTGTGATGATACTGCGCAGGGCTTTTTTGATGCCGTCGTCCAGCTTTTGCCATATAATGGGAGGCAGGAATCATGCATCATCAAGGAGGTGCGCCATGCACAACGACAGCCTGCAGCATCCCGTCCCCGCCCTGTTTCCGGAGCCCTCTGTGCCCCGGGTGTCCCAGCACCGCCATTCCTGGGTGCCCGCGGGGGAGCGCAGCCTCAACGAGCAGCTGATCCAGGCCGCCTGGGACAACGACCTGCCCCTTGTGAAGGCCCTGGTCACGCAGGGGGCGGACATCAACTACCAGGACAGCCGGATGGAAAGCTGCTACCTGATTGCCACCTCAGAGGGCTACCTGGACCTGCTGGCCTTCTGCCTTCAGAAGGGGGCGGATTTTGCAGTTTTCGATTCCTACGGCGGCAACGGGATGATCCGGGCGGCGGAGCGGGGCCACGGGGAGGCCTGCGCCCGGCTTTATGCGGCCGGGGACAGGGTGGACCATGTGAACAAGCTGCCCTTTACCGCCCTCACCGAGGCGGTGATCTTCGGCACCGGCTGCCTGCGCTATGCCCAGACCATCCTGTTGCTATTGGCGGCAGGGGCCGACCCCAATTTTGAGGTCCAGGGCAGAAGCATCATTCAACTGGCCCGGGACCATGGCTTCACCGCCCTGGCAGAGATCCTGGAGCGCAGCAACAACTTTCCCAAGATGGACAAGGCCCAGGCGGCAGCCTATCTGCAGGATTGTTACCGGGCCGGGGACGCCGGCGGCGCAGCCCTAGTTCTGCGGCAGCACCGGGAACTGGCAAGGGAGCAGTTGAGGGCAGCTGGTGAAGCAGACGGGGCTGTTTTGCAGCACAGGGGGCTGATTGAGCGCTTGATGGCGCTTTTAAGCTTGGGCAATACCTTCTGATCGCCCTATAAGCGCAATCATTTTATGAACGTGTGGTTCAGCCCCCGCCCTCCTGCGCCATCATCCTGACCACCCGGTCCAGTTCTTGAAGCAGGCCCTCGGCAGACTGCTGGCCTGCCGCAAACCTGTCGATGGTCTGGCTTAAAAAATAGCGGTCCTTGCCAAAGCTGAAATAGCCTGGCTTCAAAAACACAAAATCCGCCGCCAGGGCTGCATAATCCTTCAGCTGAGTGGCAGTCATCAGGTATTTCCGCTCGTCTGCCTGGTTTTCCGCCAGCATCAGCTGGTATTTGCGCAGCTGGGCTTCCAGGTCCTGGCGGTCGGACATGGTCAGCGTGCCGTTGTTCAGGGCTTCCTCAATTTTTGTGATGTTGTTCTGGATGATGCTGATGTTTTGCTCATAACTGGGGTTGATCAGGGGGGCTGCATCCCGGTACAGGAAGACCCTTTGGTCCTCCAGGGCGTGTTGACCCAGGGACACAAGCAGCGCTGTTCCCGCTTCGGGAAAGGCGCTTCTGGCGTTCACCACCTGCATGTTCAGGGCGGCGGCCAGCAGCCGGGGCTGGCTGTCGTTGACGGGCAGGAACATCAGGTTGTCCGCCTGCCTGGGCCAGCGGCTGGTGAAATCCCCGGCTGAGGTTTCGTTCATCAGCCCCAAGCCTTCTCCTGTTCCCTGGCTGCCAGGGGGCGGCTCCACCCTGTAAATCCGGGCACACACCTGCTGGATGCGGGTCAGCAGGGCAAGAAGCTCCGGCGTGTGAAAGCGCAGCGGCTGCCCTGCGTGCTCCTGCTGCAGGATGTGGCTGTCAATCAGGAGCGCTGTCAACCAGGCGGTGTAGCTGCCGGCGCTGTACAGCTCCGGCACCCAGTTGCTTCGCACCCGGATGGGCAGCGGGGCGCTGCCCTCCTGCCGCAGGCACCAGGCATCCAGGAAATCCAGGAGAGCCGGGAAGCTGCGGGGAATGTCCGCCGTGGTCAGGCCGGCTTCCGCAAAAGCCCCGGGATCGATGACGGAACAGGAAAACATCAGGCTGACGGGCAGGGCGTACAGCCGGCCCTCTTTTATTACCTGGGCCTGGATGCTTTCGTGCATCCGCGCCACCATCGCCGCCAGTTCCAGGCTGCCGGACAGGTCCAGGCAATAGCCCTTGGCGAACACCTGCGCACAATCATCCGAAAAAGTGGACAGGGGGAAGGCATCGCTTGTTACCTGCCCGGTGATCAGGGAGGCGGACATCCTGCCCCAGTCGTCGTACTGGGTTTCATCCACCACCAGGCGCAGTTCCGGGTGAGCCGCCTGAAATTCCGCCAGGCCCGGGGTCCGTTTGGGGTTCAGACGGTGGCGGAAGACGCTTTCCCCGCTGGCTGGCAGGGCGAATAACAGCATCAGGGCAAGGAAGAGGGCGCAACTCTTTTTCATCGGTGGAATCCTCCTGTTTCCCGGTTTCATCTGTTGGACGCGGGGGAGGGCCCTTTCCTCACGCCGGGGCAAAGCACATGCGAAAACACAGGGGACGGGCCCCTGTGTTCTTCAATGTTTTCAACGGAAACACATAGTAACGTCCCCTGTGCTTTCAGATAGGTCCCCTGTGTTTTGGTTGGGGTGCTATGATGGAACCGGAACGCGTGAGAAAACCCCCTCCCCCGCCGTCTAAAGGATGCAAGTATTCAATTCCCCAAAGGAGAGATGATGGACAAGGACCTGTTTGTACAGCAGGTGGACCAGCACAGCGGCATGATGTACCGGGTGGCCCTGACCATCTTGCGCAACGACGAGGACTGCAAGGACGCCCTTCAGGAGGCCGCCCTGAAGGCCTGGGCCAAGCGGCACAGCCTGAGAGACCAGGGGCTGTTTGCCACCTGGATGACCCGGATTGTCATCAACGAGTGTCACAACATCCTAAGGAAGCGCAAGCGGGTGGTGGTGATGGAACACCTGCCGGAGCGGGCGGCCCCGGAACAGGACCTGAGCCTGTATTTGACCCTGGACAGCCTGCCGGACAAATACCGCCTGCCCCTGGTGCTGCGCTACAGCGAGGGGATGACAGAACAGCAGATTGCCAAGACCCTGGGCCTCAGCGCCGCTGCGGTGCGGGGCCGACTGTACCGGGGCCGGCAGCGGCTTAAAAAGGAGCTGGAAGGATGAACCAGAAAGAGTTGAACCTCAGGCCGGCCTTTCCGGCCATCCCCCAGGATGTTTATCAAGCCCTGATGGGGGCGGCCCAATCCGTCCGGGAGGAGCAGGCGCCCCGACACCGGCCCCTGCGGCTGGCCCTGGCCGCAGCCCTTGTGCTGGTGATTCTCATGGCGGCGGCCTATGCCGCCTTCCCGGACCAGGTGGCCCGCTTCTTTGGCCGGCATTATGGGGCAGACACCCAGGAATGGCTGAAACAGGGCCAGGCGGCCTGCCCGACGGACAGCCTGGTTTTTAGCGGCCAGACCTTTACCCTGGAGGAAGTGGTGTACCGCAACCAGGGGCTGTACGGCCTGGTACGGGTGCGGGGGGACCAGGCCCAGGCGGCGGAAATCTACTTAAACCAGGTTGGCGTGGACGGCGGCCCCCTCATGGCCCCCGGGGTGGTGGGCCTGGACCAGGAGGTCCAGGAGGACGGCAGCGTGCTGCATTCCTTTGAGGTGGCAGACGGCATGGTGATTGGCCAGGGGCGGGTGTTTCAGCTGGTATTTGAAGCCCGGGTGCAGGGCGAAACCAGGGAATGGCTGGTTGCTGTGGAACCCCTGCCCCAGGCGGAGCCGGCGGATGCGCCGGGGTTTCCGGATTCCCAGGCCCCGGGCCAAAGGGAAGGCAGCTACGACATCATCCTGCCGGAAGCATATAAACTGACAGGCAGCCTGCCCGTCTACCGGGCCCGGCTAAAGGACCTTGGGGAGGGAATCCAGCCTGCCCTGTTCAACCAGAGCGGGATTGCGGAGCAAAGGGAAAACCGGGTGGTGTTTCAGGACGGGGCGGTGCTGGACTGGTCCCCGGAAGCCTTGTTTTACAAGGAGTATCAGGGCAGCTACGAAGCCCCTTACCAGGCGGAGGGCAAGGACCTCACCCACCAGCTTCCACGGCCCACCCTGGCCCAGGCGGCTGCCGAACTGGCCGGCATGGTGCAGGGCAGCTGGCCCGATGCCAGCCATTGGCAGGGGGAGGCCCTGGCACAGACCGCCCTGAGCCAGATTAGCCTGAAAGAAGCCCAAAGCATCCTGGAAAACCGTTTGGATGCCCTGGATGTCCAGGGCTACCGCTTGGCCTACGCCCTGGACATGGACCGGGCCCGCATCGCCCGGCTGGGGGCCACTTACCAACAGCTGCAGGCCAAGAACCCCCTCTGGAACAAGCCGGAGATGGATTACAACGCGGCCGGCCCGGCGGAAGAGGGCTATTATCTGTACTACTGGAACGGCGTCACCACCGACGAGCAGGCCTTTGGCGTCCACGCCTATGTCACCAGCCGGGGCATCGTCCACCTGGTGGTGCGGGACCTCATGACCCGGGGGGAGGTGCAAAACACCCCGGAGCAGCTGCTGAGCGCGGCTGACATCATCGCCCGGCTGCCCGGGGAAATCGCCCGCTCCCGCTTCAGCGAAATGCAGTTGAAACAGGTGCTCAGGGCGAAATTGACCTACGCCATCCGCCGCATGCAGGACGGCAGCCTGGTGATGACCCCGGCCTGGCACATCAGCTACCTGAACACCCAGGACAGCAGCACCACCGACTACGCCATCTTCGACGCCGTGGACGGCCAGCTGCTGAATGCGCGGTTTTTATGATGATTCGTTCCAAAGACCTCGGGCCATCGATTCAGAAAACCCCCTCCCCCGCCCTTGACAGCCCTTTTTAGAGCCGTTGCAGGATGTCCTGAACAACCTGTGCATCCTGAAGCTGCGAAATCGCAAAACACTTTTTTCCTGCATCCTTGATGGATGCTCCAACGTGGTAGCTTGTTGTCCGATCCAAAATCAAAAAGCGGTCATGAAAGCTGTTTGTGTAACAGAGCTGCAAAGAAGGATATTGCTTGTTAAACAGGGAAACTTCGGAAGCGGTCAGCCTGCATCCGTGCTTTGTGGTATGTATGATCACATGAATTGCGTCCCGTTTCTTTGAGAGAAGATCAAGAGTGCCTGTGTCGATATAGTTGTCAATCAGAATAATCTCTTGTTTTGCTTGCCTGATCAGGTTTGAAATCAAACTGAAAGCATCAAATATTTGCCCGTCGAAAAACACCTTTTGGCTGGGCACTTCACGATCCGCAATCTGTTCAAAGATTTGGCCAAATTTTGTGTCGGTTTTTTCTTCAAAGGAGAGTTGTCGCAATTCAACGGATCGAATTCTTTCGAACAGGAGGGCATTGTTGGCGATGAATTGTTTCATTTCCCTGAATGCACGCATGATGAAGATGGTTTGCTGCTCTGCGATTGGACCCCTTAGAACGGTGCCCAACATATAGATGCCCTGTTCGGTAAAGGCTTTGGGTGGTTTTCTGCGTCCACCGGCCTGGCCGGAAAAAAACGAATCATCCTGTGATGTCACAATTTGTGATTTCACTGCTTGTACTTCTTCTTTTGTCAACTCAAACATAAAGTCGTCCGGGAACCTTGAAATATTCCGTGTTACTTGCTGATTCAGTGTGCGAACCTCGTATCCATAAATCAAAGCAAGATCAAAATCGAACATGACCTGTTGATCGCGCAACACATAAATCTTGTTTTGTATGCCGGATGGGTTTACAGGAACGATTTCTGCCTGAGATTTTGCCCGGCCCTTTTCATTGGCATAATCGGTTGACATGCATGATGCTCACTTTCCTAATGGCGATATGAACCTGGTGCAATCGGTGAAGTCACAATTTGTGATATCACGGAAAGTATAGCACAGGGCAAATTGATTCGGAAGGCACATCACAGGATTTATCGCATGTTTGCTCTTGAATACAGATCATATTGCTTGTTTCATGACGCAGCTCAACATTTCATGGCGTAGCTCAACATTTCCCGCCCTTGACAGCCCTTTTCCTCCTTTGCTAAAATACCCCGGATGCCCGGGGGGCGCCCGGGTGTCAAAAGGAGCGCAAGATGGGCTATCTGCTGCGGGATGTCACTGTCCATAGGGAAGGAGGCACAGAACGCAGGGACCTTGTTCTCAAAAACGGCCGGCTGATCTTTCAACAGGATGCAGCCGCGGCCGGCGCCCTCATCCCCGTATCTGGCCGCGAACTTCATTTATTTCCGGGTTTCACCGATGTCCATGTGCATCTGAGGGAACCCGGTTTTTCGTATAAGGAAACCGTTGCCTCCGGCAGCCGGGCCGCCGCCCGGGGGGGCTTCACCACGGTGATCACCATGCCCAATTTGAGGCCGGTGCCCGACAGCCTGATGAACCTGCAGCAGCAGCTGGACCTGATTGTCCGGGATGCCGTGATCCGGGTCCTCCCCCTGGGGGCCATCACGGTGGGGCAGCAGGGCACCCAGTTGGCAGACCTTTCCGGCCTGGCGCCCCTTGTGGCAGGCTTTTCCGATGACGGCCGGGGGGTGCAGGCCAACGCGTTGATGCGCGAAGCCATGGTGCAGGCCGCGGCCCTTCAGAAAATCATCGTGGCCCACTGCGAGGACGAAAGCCTGCTGAGTGGCGGCTATATCCATGAGGGGGAATACGCCAGGCACCACGGCCACAAAGGCATTTCCTCACAAAGCGAGTGGGCCCAGGTGCAGCGGGACATTGAGCTGGTGGCGCAGACCGGCTGCAGCTACCACGTCTGCCATGTGTCCACGAAGGAGAGCGTGGAATTGATCCGGCAGGCCAAGGCAAAGGGCATCGACATCACCTGCGAAACCGCGCCCCATTACCTGGTGCTGACGGACATGGACCTAAAGGAGGACGGCCGCTTCAAGATGAACCCGCCCATAAGGAGCGCGGCGGACCGGGATGCCCTGATTCAAGGCCTCAAGGACGGCACCGTGGACATGATTGCCACCGACCACGCCCCCCATTCCGCCGAGGAAAAAGCGAAGGGCCTGGCGGGCAGCATGAACGGGGTGGTGGGCCTGGAGACCGCCTTCCCCGTCCTCTACACCCATTTGGTGAAGCCGGGAGTTCTGAGCCTGGACCGGCTGATTGCGGCCATGAGCGCCGCCCCCAACGCCCGCTTTGGCATCACCCTCCAGGAGGACTGGTGCCTCTTTGACCTGGGGGCGACCGCCACCATCAATCCTGGGGATTTCCTCTCCCTGGGGAAGGCCAGCCCCTTCACCGGGATAGCGGTGTCCGGCAAATGCCTGCTCACCATCTCCCAGGGCCGGATGGCCTACCAGGACCCCGCAGCATTTTTAGCAAAGGAGCCAGCGTGAAACAAAGCACCTACACTGTTCTTGAAAACCGGCAGATCGCCAAAGCCACCTTTTTGATGCGATTGCAGGGGGACACCAGCGCCTTCACCACCCCCGGGCAGTTTTTGAACCTCAGCCTGCCGGGCTACTACCTGCGCCGGCCCTTCTCCATCTGCGACTGGCAGGCGGGGGAGGCCACCATCATCTACAAGGTGCTGGGCCAGGGCTCAGGCGAGATGACCGCCTTTGTCCCCGGGGTGGCCCTGGATGTCCTCACCGGCCTGGGCAAGGGCTTCAAGCTGGACAAAAGCGGCGACAAACCCCTCTTAATCGGCGGCGGGGTGGGGGTGCCCCCCCTGTACCGGCTGGCGAAGGAGCTGATTGCCCAGGGCAAACAGGTCACCGTGGCCCTGGGCTTTGGCAGCGGGGACGAGGTGTTTTACCGGGAGGAGTTTTCCGCCCTGGGGGCGGAGGTTCGTGTGGCCACCATGGACGGCAGCGCCGGCATGAAGGGCCTGGTGACGGACGCCTGCGACCTGCATGCCTGCAGCTATTTCTACGCCTGCGGCCCCACCGCCATGCTGAAGGCCATCTGCGAACAGGCCCCGGGCCCGGGGGAACTGAGCCTGGAGGAGCGGATGGGCTGCGGCTTTGGCGCCTGCATGGGCTGCACCGTTTTCACAACCACAGGCCCCCAGCGGGTGTGCAAGGAGGGGCCGGTCTTCACCCGGGAGGTGCTGGGATGGTAAACACGAAGGTACAGCTGTGCGGCATTGAACTGACCAACCCCATCATCCCGGCCAGCGGCACCTTTGGCTTCGGCCAGGATTTTGCGGCGCTGTACGACCTGAACCTCCTGGGCACTTTCTCCTTCAAGGGCACCACCCTTGATCCCCGGGACGGCAACCCCCCGCCCCGGATTGCGGAGACGCCAGGCGGCATGCTCAACGCGGTGGGCCTGCAAAACCCCGGGGTGCACCGGGTCATCAGCGAGGAATTGCCCCGGATTGCCAGCTATTTCAACAAGCCCGTCATGGCCAATGTGTCCGGCTTCTCCCTGTCCGAATATGTGGAGGTCTGCGCCCTCCTGGACGCCCAGCCCCAGGTGGGCTGGCTGGAGGTGAACATCTCCTGCCCCAACGTCCACGGCGGGGGCATGGCCTTTGGCACAGACCCGGAGGCCGCAGCCCAGGTGACTTCCGCCGTCAAACAGGTGTGCAAAAAGCCGGTGATCATCAAGCTGTCCCCCAATGTGACGGATGTGGTGGCGGTGGCCCGGGCCTGTGAGGATGCCGGGGCGGATGCCTTGAGCCTCATCAACACCCTCCTGGGCCTGCGGCTGAACCTGAAAACCAGGCAGCCGGTGCTGCCCTTTTTGACCGGCGGCCTCTCCGGCCCTGCTGTCCTCCCGGTGGCCCTGCGGATGGTCTACCAGGTGTATGAGGCGGTGCAGATCCCCCTGGTGGGCATCGGCGGGGTAAGCAGCGCCCGGGACGTGATTGAAATGATGCTCTGCGGCGCCACCGCCGTGCAGGTGGGCAGCGCCAACCTGGTGAACCCCTTCGCCTGTCCGGACATCATCAAGGCCCTGCCGGACACCATGGCGGAACTTGGCATAACATCTTTAAGCGACATCATAGGAGGTGCCCACTGACATGGGAAAAGACGTCATCATTGCCCTGGACTACCCCAGCCGGGAAGCTGCCCTCAGCTTTCTGGACCTCTTCTCAGGGGACACGCCCTTTGTGAAGATCGGCATGGAGCTGTACTACGCGGAGGGCCCGTCCCTGGTGCGGGAAATCAAGGCCCGGGGCCATCAGATCTTCCTGGACCTGAAGATCCACGACATCCCCAACACCGCGGCGGGGGCCGTGCGCTCCATCAGCAGCCTGGGGGTGGACATGATCAACCTCCACGCCGCAGGCGGCCTGGCCATGATGACGGCGGCAGCGGAAGCCCTACAGGGCATGCCGGAGCCGGCCCCCAAGCTGATTGCCGTCACCATTTTGACCTCCCTCAACCAGGACGCCCTGGAGCAGGAGCTGTGGGTGCCCCGGGCCCTGACGGACACCGTGCTTCATTACGGGCAGAACGCCCGGGAAGCCGGCCTGCACGGGGTGGTGTGCTCCCCCCTGGAGGCGGGGATGATTCACGCCCGCCTGGGGGCGGACTTCCTCACCGTCACCCCCGGGGTGCGCTTTGAAAGCAAGGACGCCGGGGACCAGCAGCGGGTGACCACCCCGGCAAAAGCCCGGGAGTTGGGCTCGGACTACATCGTGGTGGGGCGGCCCATCACCAAGGCTGCAGATCCCGTGGCTGCATACAGGAGGTGCATGGATGAATTTGTCAGCAAGTAAGGTGATTGCCAAGGGGCTGCTGGAAATCGGGGCGGTGTTCCTGCGGCCGGACGAGCCCTTCACCTGGGCCAGCGGCATCAAAAGCCCCATCTACTGCGACAACCGGCTGACGCTGTCACAGCCCAAGCTGCGCAGCTTTATCGAGCACCAGATCGCCGACACCGTGAAGGCCCACTACCCCCAGGCCGACTGCCTGATGGGCACCAGCACCGCCGGCATCCCCCACGCGGCCATCGCCGCCCATCTGCTCTCCCTGCCCATGGGCTATGTGCGCTCCGGCAGCAAGGACCACGGCCGGCAAAACCGCATCGAAGGCCGGCTGGAACAAGGCTGGCAGGTGGTGGTGATTGAGGATTTGATCTCTACCGGCGGCAGCGTCATCGAGGTGGTGGAGGCCTTAAGGGAAGCCGGGGCCACCGTATTGGGCATCATCAGCATCTTCACCTACGGCATGAAAAAAAGCGCGGAGCGCCTGGCGGAGGCCCAGGTCGACAACATCAGCCTGACGGATTTTGATACCATCATTCAGGTGGCGGCGGAGGAAGGCCGCATCAAGGAAAGCGACATCAAACGGCTGAAGGCCTTCCGGGACAATCCGAAGGATGAAAGCTGGATAAAGTAAGTTCAGTCTAAAACCCAATCTAACATGTAAGGGGAGCATCTATGGCAAGGCATATCACCGCAATCACGGACCTGACCACAGGGGAGATTGATGAACTGATCACAAAGGCCCGGGACATCATCAACCACCCGGACCGCTACCAGGACGCCTGCCGCCGCAAGAAGCTGGCCACCCTGTTTTATGAGCCCTCCACAAGGACCCGCCTCAGCTTTGAAGCGGCGATGATTGAGCTGGGCGGCCACGTGCTGGGCTTTTCCGAGGCGGCCTCCAGCTCTGCCGCCAAGGGGGAATCCGTGGCGGACACCGTGCGCACCGTGTGCTGCTACGCGGACATCATCGCCATGCGCCACCCCAAGGAAGGGGCGCCCACGGTGGCATCCCTCCATGCCACGGTGCCGGTGATCAACGCCGGGGACGGCGGCCACAACCACCCCACCCAGACCCTGACGGACCTGCTCACCATCCAGATGGAGAAGGGTCGCCTGGGGAATATGACCGTGGGCCTGTGCGGCGACCTGAAGTTTGGCCGCACGGTGCACTCCTTAATCACCGCCATGTGCCGCTACCCGGGGGTAAACTTCGTGCTGATTTCACCGGAGGAATTGAAGGTGCCCAGCTATGTGAAAATCCCCCTGAAAAAGGACAGCGTGCCCTACACCCAGACCACCAGCTTGACCGAGGTGCTGCCGGATCTGGACATCCTGTATATGACCCGTGTGCAGCGGGAGCGCTTCTTCAACGAGGATGACTACATCCGCTTAAAGGACAGCTACATCCTGACCCCTGAAAAAATGGAGCTGGCCAAGAAGGACTTAAGCGTGCTGCATCCCCTGCCCCGGGTGAACGAGATCTCCGTGGCCATCGACCAGGACCCCCGGGCCTGCTATTTCCGCCAGGCGCTGTACGGCAAGTTCATCCGCATGGCCCTGATTTTAAAGCTGCTGGAGGTAGACGCATGAACATTGATTCCATCAACAACGGCATCGTCATCGACCACATCAAGGCCGGGATGGCCATGAAAATCTATGATTTTCTGGAGCTGGGGGCCCTGGACTGCCCGGTGGCGATCATCAAAAACGCCATGAGCAACAAGATGGGCAAGAAGGACATCATCAAGATTGATTCCCAACTGAACCTGGACCTGAACGCCCTGGGCTATATCGACCCGGAGATCACCATCAACATCATCAAGGACGGGGTGCGCATCAAAAAATACCACCCGGAACTGCCGGAAACCATCACCAACATCATCCGCTGCAAAAATCCCCGCTGCATCACCAGCATCGAGCAGGAGCTGCCCCACGTCTTCAAACTGGTGGACCGGGAGAAGGACGAGTACCGCTGCATGTACTGCGAGAGCAAACCGAACTGAGGGGGTACGGGGACGGGAGAACGATGCAGGGGCCATTGGCCCCTGCACCCCTTTGACCTGAATGTGCGGACTTCCCCTGATGAGCCTGTGCCAGGTGTTTCGGGTTTATGTGTGCATGTGTTTCAAATACAGCCCTAAGTATGAATGGAGCCGCCCGGCTCCATTTTTGTAACATGATCAGTTTGCTGGTGTTGCATATCAAAACAGATATCATATTGAAGTTTTTTGGCTACCTTTTTCTCAAAAAAGGTAGGGCCTCTTCCCCCGCCGCCACTTCCATCGCCACCCCTCCCCCTGCCCCCCGATCCGGACCCGTCCCAGGCCCAGCAGCATCCCGATCCCCAGGGCGATGTAGAGCAGGCCGCAGATGTCCACAGCCGACAGGGTGGGGCCGCCGGGGTGGCGGGTGAAGAGGCCGGAGATGGCGAGGACCCCCAGGAGGAAGAAGAGGAGGGCGCAGAGGTGGAGGAGGAAGGCGCGGAGGTTGTCCCCCCGCCAGTCCCGGGCCTTGATCATGCGGCCCAGGGCGGCGCCGCAGTCGGTGAGGTGGCCGGTGATGTGGGTGGTGCGGGTGAGGATGCCCCGGTAGCGCAAGGCCAGGCCGTTTTGCGCGCCCAGCACCAGGGCCAGGACGCACATGCGCAGGGGGATGAGGCCAAAGGCCAGTTTGGACAGCAGGAGGAGCAGGCCCGAAACCACGAGCACCAGGCCGCAGCGGCGCCACTGGCCGCGGCTGTGGGTGGGGAAGGCGTAGCCGGAGGCGGTGGCCCCCAGGAAAAAGCTGAGGAGGATCAGGAGGAACCACCAGAAGGGCTCGGGGCTGACGCCAGTTAGGGTGAGGCCCAGTTTGGTGATGTTGCCGGTCATGTGGGAGAGGGTCTGGGCAAACTGCAAAAAGCCTGCGGCATTGAGGGCCCCGGCCATGAAGACCAGGGCAAAAATCCACAGCGCGGCCGCCTCCTGGCGGATGAAGCGGATGATTTTCATGCCCGCCGCCCTCCCCTTTCTTGATCTGACCCTACCATACAAAAGAAGCGCCGTTTCTTCAAGGGGCTGGGGGGATGAGCCATGGACTGACGGGGGTACAAAGCGGCAAAAGGGAAGGGAAACAAGGGTACAGCACATGGCTGACCTCAAAGGAAGCCGGCGCATCATTCCGGCGTCTTCCCCGGCAACAGGGTGAGGTGGCCCGGCTTGCCACAGCAGTGCTTGTGCTTTTTTCCGCTGCCGCAGGGGCATGGCTGGTTCCTGCCTGTTTTGACGCCTGGCGGCGCAGTTTTCTGATGAGTATGCATGGAAAAGGATTCCATTGGGGTACGGCCCCGGTTGGATTGCAATCGGGTGTGGTTGATCAGGTTCTGGGTGACCTTTGCGAAGGTCTTGACCGCCTTGTTGTTTTTCAATGTCACATGGTGGCGCTCCATAATCTCCAGAAACAATTCCACATGACCATCTGTGATCCTGGTGGCATAGACGATTTCCTTCATGAATTCGTCCGCATCCCCGGGCTTCAGGCCCTGGATGAGCATGAAAGCCCGGAACTGATCATAATAGGCGCTGGGTTCGACGTAATCCTCCTCATGGGCATAGTTGATCAGCTCTGCGGGGGAGGGCTCGTAAAAGGGCTTGTTTCCTTGCACCTCCACCAGGTCCTCGAAGGCTTCTCCTCTGATCACGCTGGTGTCTACGGCCAGATAGGATTGATTGAGGTCATAGCCGTCCTCATCAACGATGGTTCCTGACCGGTCGGTGAAGGCGACCCTGGAGTCTTGGTAACTGCTGATGTATAAAACAAGGAAGCACATGGCAGATTGGGACACCGGCGGGTGATGCCTGGCCACAAACTGCACAAGCCAGGAAACAGGAACAATCCCAAACAGGTTTGTCGCCCCCAGGACATAATCCACCAGGAGATCATGCATTGAATCCGTCAGGTCATTGATTTCAGTCATGGCCTTGAGCCGGTCCGCCACGGCAATAAACTGGGGCATCAAGTCATCAAGCCTGGCGTGGTACGAACTGCCAAACATGCTGCCTGATGACTTGATGACCACGGAATAATCGGTGGCCTCATTCAGGGTTTTGATTCTGCGGCAGTTGAAGCTGGCCTTGGGCTGCCTGGTTTGATAAATCAGCGTGCCGCTTCCGGCCAGGCAGGTGTCCTTAAGCAGGGTGTCCCGCATGGCCAGGGTGGTTTTGGTGCGGTTGCTGCTGTATTTAATGCGCTCCCCCTGCTTTTGCCGCGCTGGGACAAAGGAGGGCCCCTTGACATCACCGAAATCATAGGCATCCGCACAGGCCCAGTGCAAGTCCAGCAGGTTGAAATCGCTGCCGACGCGGATGTGACGGTATATGCCCTGCCCCGCTGAAACGGAGATGATGTAGGATGTGTTCATGATGTGCCTCCAACGGTCGGGGATGCATGCAAAATCAGTTTGATGATGGTTGAAACCAGTATAACACCACAGGCTTTGAACAACCAATCATTCCGGCCCAATCATCTTGCAGGGAGGTCGGATTGCCTGTTTTTGTACAGGACAGCCCTCTGGCTTTGCTCGCAACCATACAAAAGAAGCGCCGTTTCTTCAAGGGGCGCGGGGGGTGAGGCCCAGGTGTTTATAAGCGGTTTGCTTTGACTATTGCCCCGGCATTTGCTATTGTATGCCTGGACATACAAAAAAGAAACAGGATCATCGGGAGCGCTTCATGGATCACAATCAGCAGGGCTTGAAAAAAGCGGTGAGTTTGGAAACCTTTGTTTTTCTGGTGCTGTTCTTTGGTGTGTTTACCTATATCGCCCTGGAAATGGGCTTTGTGAACGCGCTCTCCACCATCATGCAGACGGCTTACCGGCTGCTGGTGGAAACGGTGCTGTTCCTGGCGGCCATTGCGGTGCTGGCGGGGGCGATTTCGGGCCTGTTGACGGAGTTTGGGGTGGTGGCGCTGATTGACCGGCTGCTGACCCCCCTGATGAAGCCCCTGTTTGGCATGCCGGGGGCGGCCTCCATCGGCGGCATCACCACCTACATGAGCGACAACCCGGCCATCCTGGCCCTGGCGGCGGACAAGAACTACCGCTGTTATTTCAAGAAATACCAGGTGCCGGCCCTGACCAACCTGGGCACTGGCTTTGGCATGGGCGCCATCATCACCACCTTCATGATGGGCCTGTCCACCATCACGGGGCAGAACTACCTGCCGGCAGCCCTGGTGGGCAACCTGGGGGCCATCATCGGCGCGGTGATCAGCACCCGGCTGATGCTAAGGTTTACCCGGCGGATGTACGGCACGGAGGAGCCGGCCATGGACAGCTGCGGCGCGCCCCTGGACCGGCAGTACCGGGTGGTGCGCAAGGGCAGCGTGGCCTCCCGCTTTCTGGAGGCCATGCTGGACGGCGGCAAGGTGGGGGTGCAGATGGGGGTGGACATCGTGCCAGGTGTTCTGATTATCTGCACCTTTGTGATGCTGCTGACCGGCGGCCCCGGGGAGGGCGGCGCCTTCACCGGCGCGGCCTTTGAGGGGGTGGGCCTGCTGCCCCGGCTCGGGGAGGCCCTGGAGTTTATTTTAAAGCCCCTCTTCGGGCTCACCAGCGCCCAGGGGATTGCGGTGCCCATCACGGCCCTGGGCTCCTCGGGGGCATCCCTGTCCATCGTGTCCCGGCTGGTGAAGGACAACCTGGCCAGCCCCCATGACGTGGCGGTGTTTACCAGCATGTGCATGTGCTTTTCCGGCTACCTGAGCACCCATGTGGCCATGATGAACACCCTGGGCTTCAGCCATTTGACGGGGAAGGCCATCCTGTCCCACACCGTGGGCGGGCTGGTAGCCGGGATGTGCGCCCATGGGATGTATAGTCTGTTGAATTTGGTGATGTAGCACATCATGATATAAAATCAGCACGCTCCAAATGGCGCGTGCTTTTTGATTGATTCATTCTAAAGTTTTCAGGGAAGGGGTCTGGGGGAGGGTGCTTTTTCAAAAGCACCTTCCCCCAGCGTTTTCTTATCGTTCCCTCTCGTTCCCTACTGCCCCCTACTCCTCGTAGGCAAACACGGCTTCCCGGACAATCTCCGCCACGGTGGGGTGGGGGAAGACGATCTTTTTGATCTGGTCCAGGGTGGCGCCCAGCTCGATGAAGGTGGCGGCGGTGACGATGAACTCGCTGGCGTAGTTGGCCAGGGCGGTGAGGCCCAGAACCTGCTGGGTGTCCGGGTTCACGATGAGCTTCATCAGGCCGTTGCCGCCTTCGTTCTCGGCCAGGTAGCGGCCCGAGAAGCGCATGGGCAGCTTGACGGTTTTGAAGGGGATGCCGGCGGCAGCGGCGCTGGCCTCGGTGTGGCCCACGGCGGCCAGTTCGGGGTTGGTGTAGAGGACGGCGGGGATGGCGTCATAGCGCATGGCGTCCTCCCGGCCCAGGAGGGTGTTGACGGCCACTTCGGCCTCCCGATAGGCGGTGTGGGCCAGCATGGACTGGCCGGTGACGTCCCCGGCGGCGAAGACATGGGGCAGGTTGGTGCGCATCTGGGCATCCACCTGGATGCCAAAGCGGGTGGTTGTAATGTCGATGGCTTCCAGGCCGATGTCCCGGATGTTGGCCCGGCGGCCGATGGACAGGAGGATGTTGCCGGCTTTGACCTCGCGGCTTTCGCCCTCCTGCTGGTACAGGACGCTGTCCCCGGTGATTTCCGTGACCCGGGCGTTTAGGTGGAAGACGATGCCCCGTTTTTCAAAATCGGCTTTTAGGAGGGCCACCAGCTCCTGATCGTTTTCGCCGGCGATGTGGTCCAGCATTTCGATGACGGTGACGGGCACCCCCAGGGAATTGTAGTAGCTGGCCAGCTCCAGGCCGATGACCCCGCCGCCGATGATCACCAGGCTGGCGGGCAGGTCCGTTTTTGCGAGGGCCTCCCGGCTGGTGAGGACGAAGCCGGCTTCCAGGCCCTCCTGAAGACCCGGGATGGGGGGCAGGGCGGGGGAGGAACCGGTGGCGATGAGGAGGTGTTTGCCGGTGAGGACCTGGTCATTGACCTGGACTGTGATGCCCTCCTCGCCCTGGCCGGTGATGACCCCCCGGCCGCTGATGACCTCCACCTGGCTGGCCCGCATCTGGGCCTTGACCCCGGCCACCAGGGTGCGCACCACCTTGTCCTTGCGCTTTAAGACGGCGGCGTGGTCGATGGCAAGGCCCTCGGCCGAGACCCCGTATTTCCCGCCGTTTTTAGCGCCGTCATGGACCTTGGCGGAATACAGCAGGGTCTTGGTGGGGATGCAGCCCTCGTTGAGGCAGACGCCCCCCAGGGCGCGCTCCTCGCAGAGGGCCACCTTCAGCCCGGACTTGCCGGCCCGCTCCGCGGCCAGGTAGCCGGCGGGGCCGCCGCCTAAAATCAGAAGATCGTAGCTCATGATGGTGTGTCCTCCTTGATGGTGTTCATGTTGGTGAGCAGCCGCCCGTAGGCATCCTCCCAGGCGTGGTTGAATGCCTGCAGTCCTGAATTTTTCTTAGAATGCTCCAAAATTCGTTGTTGGATAATGGCTCCACTTTATCAGATTCATATTATGGCATCAAGTGAAGGGGCGTTTACATGATGCACCTTTCATGGTTGCTGTGTCCTAAAAGGGTGACATCAAGCGCATTGTGTGGTTTAATTGTGTCAAGGTATAGGGAGGGTTTTCTCAAGATTGACAAAGGATAAGTTGGTAACCCCTGTTGTAAAGTGGGTGGGGGGCAAGAGACAGTTGCTTGAGAGCATTGTTCCATTGCTTCCCGATTCAATTACATCTTACTGTGAGCCTTTTGTGGGGGGAGGTGCCTTGCTATTTCACCTGCAGCCTGACATCGCCCAGATAAACGATATCAATCCAGAGCTCATATTGTTATATCAGGTTGTTAGGGACAAAGTAGATGAACTTGTAAATGAACTATCTGATTATATGAACACATCCGAGTTTTTTTACAAGGTTCGAAACTTAGACAGGGACAGGCTTGTGTATGATAAGCTCTCAGATGTCGAGAAAGCGGCAAGGTTTATCTATCTAAACAAAACCTGCTTTAACGGGATCTATCGAGTAAACAAGGCTGGAGAATTCAATGTGCCGTTTGGCAATTATAAAAACCCGAACATTGTGAACGCAAACGTGCTGTATGCTGTGAGCAAGTATTTTAATAATTCAGACATAACCATGACAACTGTCGATTACTCAGTAGTGCTGGAAAAAGTAACAAGGGAAACTTTTGTATACATTGATCCGCCATATGATCCGATTTCTGATACTTCCAGCTTTACCAGTTACTCTAAATGCGGTTTTACGAGGGAAGATCAAATCAGGCTGAGAGAATGCTGCGATAAACTGGACAAACGTGGGGTGAAATTTCTTTTATCTAATTCTGCTACGGACTTTATTATTGATCAGTATTCGGATTATAAGGTTTCGATTGTTCAAGCAAAGAGAAATGTAAACTCAGTAGGCAGTAAACGCGGGAAAGTTGACGAAGTATTGGTGAGAAATTATGAGTGAGTTTTACGGACAAACCAATCAGTGCTGGGAGCTTCTTTTTGACAAGTATGATATTCTTCATCACATTCATCAAGAAGGCAACTATGTCATTACAGCAAGCCAGATAAAAGAGTTCCGGGAACCACGGCTCATGGCGAAGTTTGATCACAAAGTAAACCTCCCTCAAATCTTCAAAGAACATTCGCTTTCAATCCTTCCTTGTACAAGGGGCAGTTACATCATTTCTCATTTCAAAACCCATCACGAAATTGAACAAGTTAATTCTCCCGTTACAAAAGTACCGTTCCCTGTACATCTTCAAAGCCTGGAACATACTAATGTCTTCAGTGAATCCATTGCCTTGAATTGTGCTTTTGCAGCCGGTATTGTTGCGGATTTCATGGAAGACGAAGAATTGGTTCCTACCGTTTCTGGAAGGATGAGTTCAGGATCATTCAGGTTTGATATTGAGAATGTAAAACAGCGTAGTTTTATTAGTGTGGATGTAGTTAACTCTCAAATCGAGATAGACGGTGGATATGAAGGTGTAAACAGTCTGGGACTGATAGAAGCAAAAATGGATATATCAGACGATTTCATTGTCCGTCAACTGTACTACCCTTATAGGCTCTTAACCAATAAAATCACAAAACAAGTCAAGCCTATTATCATGTTTTACTCAAATGGTATTTTCCGACTTTATGAATACCAGTTTCAATCGCCAAAT
>Ga0209510_1000774_pt1 | contig 40551 bp, 27 predicted proteins | sample BiotimSIPDNA_FD_185749 | JGI IMG/M metagenome (GOLD analysis project Ga0209510, IMG submission 185749) | Anaerobic biogas reactor microbial communites from Washington, USA - Biogas_R1 time_0 SIP DNA (SPAdes) (version 2) | ecosystem: Engineered > Bioreactor > Anaerobic > Unclassified | place...
ACTTTTAAAGTGTATGGTTGGCAACAATGCGCGTAAAAACGCACTTTTAAAGTGTATGGTTGGCAACAATGCGCGTAAAAACGCACTTTTAAAGTGTATGGTTGGCAACAATGCGCGTAAAAACGCACTTTTAAAGTGTTCGGTTGGCAGCAATACGCGTAAAAACGCACTTTTAAAGTGTTCGGTTGGCAGCAATACGCGTAAAAAGTGCACTTTTAAAGTGTTTAGTCTGCTGATATACGCATATTGGTAATTCGGTAGTGATTAACTTGCTGAAATACGCATTTTGATATTTCTAAAAATATTCAGGCTGCAGAATTACAAGAATACCTGTATCTCTATAAGGTATATAGAACGGCAGATCTAGCAGTAACACGGGTTAAGAACTGATGTCAGGGATGCTTTGGTTCAGGAAGTCATACAGATCCGCTGGTTTTTGCCACTTGGTTAAAACATGGGGGTAGTGGAATCAGATGTGTCATTCCTTTTCTACCCCCACCTGGTATCCCCGATAATACATACCAAATTAGTTTACTCCATGAATTTACTTATATTTTTCAATTCAAGGAAGCTTCAGGCTGTGGTTCGGATTTCTTTTCTGACAATGTTTCCCGAAGCCTGATACGGGCAACATAATCGTCGATCAGAGCATTAGTCTCTGCTACGACAGTTATATACAGTTCCGGATCCAGCTCTTCCAGTATGTCAATAAGTGTGAGTATCTGAAAAATCTTCCTGCGGATCGGTGTTACATAAATAGAAAGAATCTTAGCCGTTGTTTGTGCTTTCTTCTCGACCTTCTCCTGAGTTATTTCCTCAAACTCGCGCTGTTTTTGCTCCAGTTCACTGAGCAGACCGCCAATATTCACGGCCTCAATATCACCTGCCATCTCCTCTTTTTTAAGATCCTTGAGCAGTGCGTTTATCTTGTGTGATTCCACAGTATACGCATTCGATGCCAGCCGTAAATCATTATTCACAAGTATGTTGTAGACTCTAACAGCAGATGCTGCAATCGAAGGGTCGGGATGGCTGCATTGTCCACGGACAAACTTTACAAGTTGACCATGCACCTGATCACGTTTGGCATCTCTGACCACTGCAGGCTCCGTTAAAATAATCTGGAGATTCTCACCGGTGCGCTCTTCAAGTTCATCGATAAGAGCTGTCAGTGCCACGCAAAGCCTATACAGGGTATCAGGACTGGTGATTTTCTGAAGAATTACCAGAAGCGATTTTGAAAACATTGCCGCTTCCGCCGGCTGTAGTTTTGAACGCGGGAGGTCTTTAACTGGCATAATGCCATCCCTTCTATGAAAAATGAACAGAAATGGTAAGATCCATCAGAACGGAATTCTACTTCTGCCAGCCTGCTTCCATAAAGAAGTATAATCGATACAATCCAACCAGTGACAAAGTGACAGGAAGAGCACTCCGTACTAATGCAAATTACCTGTGTGCAATAAGATCCGAGAACAATTTAAGTAACAACTATCTGCTGCTTATCTGGTTTTATCGACTGATTCCGGGTACAAGCTCAAAAGAAAAATGAAAAGCAAATAAACCAACGCTGCCTGACATCTTAATCCAAGGGGCCTTTTTTAATTGGCAGCAAAGCAGATCAGAATAATAGTAATTTATTTGATGTATACCATGAGAGCAACACTTTTTTTTAATAACCTGATGCGAATGATCAATCATTCCATTCTGAAATTCGAAATTTCAAGCACCAAATCCTAAAAAAATCCCAATAACCAATCATTCAAATTTCAAACAAAAAAAGAACAGTAATGGAAGTCTCTATCCTGTTTCGAATTTCGAATTTTGAATTTCGAATTTTCCATTCCTGTTCCTGTTTAGAATTTTGGTATTGAAATTTCAACAACCATCTCTATTGATATCTTCTTCGAGGGAATACCTGCATTGAAAAAAGTGTTGCCTCAAAATGTCAACACTACCCCGACTAAAAAGAATTATAACGCAACCAATGTAAAAAGAAGGCTTAAAAAAATGCCTTCTCAATTGCCAAAACTGATTCTCACTTCCAGAATCTGGTTATAAAAGATGGCTCCAGGTTTAATATTTTTATGATATTCAGGAAAGATGGTGCCAGTAATATTGAACTTAAATGTAAGCAAACCACTGCTACTGGTTCCAAGCTTCTGGCAGACAGTGTCAAAACCAGTATAGTTACTGATCACGGTTTTAGGAATATGGTGCAGACTATTCTGGCATTGGGACGGATGCCGGACACAGTGAGTGATCCTGTAAATTATACCGGTACGTTGACTGCTATTGATGATAAACAGGAAAAACTGCTGATCTGTGCCATGCTGTTTAATTCTCTGGCACATGCAAGTCCGGTAGAGAACAGAATCGAAGTGGAGCAGGGCGTATTTTCCAACTATATCCAGTTTGCAGATTCGGTTATGCGAAGGTGGAGTGCGATAAGAGCAGAGGCAGCAGGTTTTAGTCGGCTGGAATCGATAAATGATTTTGTACTGGAGATGAATAAAGGGGAATTGGTTGATCCGGTATTTGTCAGAAACAATGGGACCTTGTCCGATTATGGCAAGAGTGTGAAAGAACGGAAGAATTTGGTTTTCTATGAAGGGTATACCCGCCTGGATGCTGAAGTATCCTATCTACCATCCGATTCTGCAACATCAACTGGAGCAGGAGTTATGTTTCGGGTATCTGACAATATTGAGGTTTATGCGGCAAACATTGCAGATACGTTTAATATGTTTGGAGAACCGTTTATTCCCTGTACCACTGGCAGCAGAAGGATGATATTGAGGGTAAATGACAGTCTGTTGGGAAAGCTAAACAGTGATGGAATCTGGGTAAAGGGGAATGAAAAGGGGGCAGGAGAGGACCAGCCATACTATATTGGTATTTCCAGGGTGAGATTACCGTTGAAGGTGGTGAAAGGATCGAAACCGATAGGAGTTGCATTTGCTTTGAGCAAAGAGGGATCGGACGGAATGAAGAATGGTCTTTATCTTCCCTGGCAACATAAACAATCCCAAAGTTGTTTATCTACTTCAGTTCGGTTTAAGTATTCCCAGTGCCTGTTTATTGAGTGTAACCTTACAGAAGAAGTGAGACAAAATCGGTTTCCACAGCCAATTTCTTTGGTTTCATGCAAGCCACATATTAAAAATGCTCTCTCAATTACCAAAGACCATCAAACTTCAAGAACCTGCAGACAACCACCCTGTTAACGGTTCAATTGCTTTTGTCGATTTTGACGGAGATGGTATTCAGGATCTGTCGGTGGCAGGTGGAAATCAGTTTGAGGTTTACATGGGTAGTGACTCTGCCGGTGGATTGAACTATCGTTTGCCTGCAATAAAAATTAAATTGCCTGCAGATCTGGATTCAATTGTTGGACACAGCTACAGCGACCTGGATAACGATGGCAGATATGAGTGTATTGTCACCCTTAAAAACGGTACAATACATTTGGCAGAATTTAATAATGAGGAGCTGATAATTTCAAGTGCCTTGCTGACCCGCCAGAATGAGATGCTTTATGCAAAAATGATCGATGTAAATGGGGATCATCGAAATGACCTGCTTGTGTATTCGGAAAAGAATGGGCTGATGGTATATAAGAGAGTTGGAACTGATGATATTGTGATTCTGGATGGTCCTGAAATGATAACTGATGAGAATGGTGCAGTGATAAGCGATTTGAGAAATTCTCCGGTGTTTTGGGATCTTGATGGTGACGGATGGAATGATCCTGTTGTTGCCAGAGCTACAGCCAGTATGCAGCAGTATACAAGTAATGGAGACAGTGTGCTGTTTCGATCTTCTGCGGCAGAGGACTGTAATGCGGGGGGGCAAAGGGTTGATGATGTTACGGATGTAGCGCTTCTTGTGTTGTCGAACCGGAAACCGAAGTTAGTACTGCTCAGAGGTGGCAGACTCTATGCATATTCAATGCAACTTGCCGGTGATGTAACCGGTGATGGAATAGTGAATATCGCTGATATTTCAAAAATCGCAAATGCATAGGAAATGACCAGTACAGATAGTGGATGGGACCCGTTGCTTAATTTGAAGCTCTCTTTGCCCGGCAATGATGAGGTAATCGATATAAGAGATCTGAGTAAAGCTTCAAAAAACTGGGAAATGCAAGATTAACCGATGGCATTGCTTTTCCTGGCCTAAAAGGAGCGAGATTTACTAGCCCAGGCTGAACTATGGGTAGGTGAGTTCGGGTAACCGTATGCCACCTAAATCCAACAAAGGGGGACTTAAGAACGTCCAAAGTAACATTTTATAAATCCCTATGGTCAAGTTCACAGTTACATCATGAGATTTAAGGGGTGGGAGCGTTTCTTTGTTTAGCTTCACTGAATTCTTACCAATTAGTGAATTTCAGATCATTTATTTCGTTATTCGTTATTCGTTATTCGTTATTCGTTATTCGATATTCGATATTCGATATTCGATATTCGATATTCGATATTCGATATTCGATATTTCATAGCATCGTATATCCTCCATCAACAGGCAGGTATGAACCAGTGATAAATTGGGAAAGATCGCTTGCCAGAAACAGTATTGCTCCCGAAACATCGCGTGGCATGCCATTGCGCCTGAGTGGACAGTCATACCTTCTGTTGCTACATGTATTTCACCCGGGACACCTTCGGGAACCGGACGTCCCCTTCTATCGAGTATGAATAATTTTGTGTTCTGAATCGGTTTTCCTACAGGAACAAAGCTTTGTGAACCATCGAAAACTGTTGCTTCATAATAGGTAATATCATTGAGTTCTGTACATCCGTAGTTGTTCAGAAGCCGTGCCTGAGGAACGATGTCACGAAATGCCATAACCGTTTCTGCAGTAAGAGGTTCACCGGCAGTGATACAATAACGTAAAGAAGGAAGTGTTACTCCTGTCTTTTTCATATAAGTCAAAATAGATTGAAGATGTGATGGAACAAGATTCAACCGGCTTGCCTTACATTTTTGTAAGACAGATACGAAACGTACCGGATCCTTTACCGATTCAGAATCGATAAATGTAAGAGGGCAGCCATTAAGCAATCCTGCAAAGATTTCCTTAACCGATACGGCGAAGGCAATGGTAGTTTTCTGTGCAACCATCTCTCCCTCTTCAAAGGGCCAGTTTGTCTCCAGATTATCGAGCCAGTTAATAAGCTGGCGATGGGGAATCTTAACTCCCTTGGGTCTTCCTGTAGAACCAGAGGTGTACATTGTATAAGCCGGATCATTGGGAGATATTGCAATTGTCGGAATTACAGATGATACCGGGGGCAATTGAGGCAGTTTTTCATCAACAATAAAGCAGGAATTATGGTCAAACGCAAATTTTTCCTGTTGAACAGAGGTACAGACAATCAGCTTCGGTTTTGCATCATTTATGATCAGGGATAAATAAGAATCAGGGTAGGATGGGTCCAGTGGAACGTATGCAGCACCGGTTTTCCAAATGGCAAGAATCGATGCCAGCATGGAAGCAGATCGCTCCATGCACACCCCAATTGAATCACCTGGTTGGATACCTTTTTGTATAAGCTGAATTGCAAATGAGTTTGCTGCTGCAGCAATATCCTTGTAATGCCATTTACCATGGCTGTCATAACAGGCAACTGCATTCGGTGTTTTTTGAACCTGTTTGTCCCACCGCAAGGCAAAATTATTCGGATTTTTGAATTTTCTCTCTGTACGATTAAACTCCACTAACAGACGTTGCCGATTGGCAGGTGTAAGCATGGTCAAATCACATAACCGCTTTTTATCATCGGAAAACATCTCCAGCATTAACTGTTCGTGATGCAGCAGCAAGTTTTTAATGGTGGATGGCTTGTACAAATCAGATGCATACACGACTTCCACATCAAGTTTATTTCTGTTTCCAGTGTACGACAGTTCAACTTCACAACGAGCAATGGCATCTTTGCCGGTAGCAGTTCTGTATTTTACGGCGGAAAGCTCAAGCACGAAAAGGGAAATATGGCAGATTAAAACGATTCGGACGATTAGCTGGCGGTTTGGTACAACAACTATTATCGAACTCGGTGCACTTTACCGTTTATTTTCTGTCCCTTTTTCTGGAGCAGATTGGAATTTAAGATTTGTGATTTGGAATTCCACTCTGAATTTATAGCTGTCGTTTTTTCATAGTTGCCTCCAGTGCATCGCGTATCTCCTGTGGAATTTTCATGGCATGTCCTTGCGGGCCAATGCAGGCTAACTTCACTTCACCTTTAACCAGCAGTTGACTGTTCCGCAGTATTCTGGTTTCAAAAACAACTGCTGCGGAAGAGAGTTCTGTAACCGAAGATTCAATACTTAACAGATCATCATAGCGGGCAGGGGAGCGGTATTTTACATGAGCATCGACCACCACAAAGAAAATACCCTTTTTCTGATAGCTCACCTGGTCTATTCCCAGTTCACGCAGAAACTCAGTTCTGCTGCGTTCCATGTATTTGAGGTAGTTGGCATAATAAACTACACCACCGCAATCGGTATCTTCATAGTAGACTCTTATATTCATTGCTCACCGTGTTTCTATGTTGTATTCCTTTATTTTTCTCCACAGTGTCGATCGGGAGATCCCCAGCTTCCTGGATGCTTCTGTGAAATTATAATTGGTCAATAAAAGCACCTGGCTGATGTGTTTCATCTCCATTTCTGCAAGAGTAAGGACCTTATCTGAGGTAACATCGTTATCCATGCTGGGGCCAGTAAGAAGAAGCCGGTTTCTAAACATGAAATCGGGAAGATCCTTCTCGGTTATCTCTGAATCTTCAGCCAGCACAACCGCATGTTCCAAAATGTTTTCCAATTCACGGACATTTCCCGGATAATTGTAATTGGCCAGAATAGCTTCAGCATTTTTGGAGATTCGATTTACATTTTTATTAAAAAGCTGATTGAAACGATGTACAAATATGTGAATAAGATTGGGAATTGTTTCCTTTCTCTCCCGTAGTGGTGGGAGAAAAAGAAAGAAGACATTGAGACGGTAGAACAGATCCTCCCGGAATTTACCCTGTTCCACCATTTTTGCCAGATCTTTGTTGGTGGCAGCTATTATGCGTACATCCACCGAGCGGGTTATGTTGTCTCCAACACGCCGAAACTCCCGTTCCTGCAGAAATCGAAGCAGTTTAACCTGTGCTGATGGTGAGAGCTCACCTACTTCATCCAGAAAAAGTGTTCCCATGTGAGCTTCTTCGACCAGTCCGGTTTTATCCCGGTCTGCGCCTGTGAAAGCCCCTTTCTTGTGCCCGAACATTTCACTTTCAAAAAGAGTATCCGGAATGGCACCGCAGTTCATGGCCACAAATCTTCCATCGTATCGTTTGGACATGCGATGGATTATTTTGGCAAAAAATTCTTTTCCAGTACCGCTTTCTCCGCCAATCAATACTGTGGAGCTGGTTGGAGAGATTTTCATGGCAAATCTGAGCACTTTCTGCATTGCTGCAGATCCGGACATGAGATCGCTAAGGAACCGTTGTTCCAGTTCGATATGATCGTTTACCTGCTCAATTCTTATGGTCAGCTTGGCCAGTACTGATTTAAGATCCGGGAGTCTGATAGGCTTTACCAGATAGAACGCGGCTCCGTTGCGAAGTGCATTAGTGGCTTCTTCCAGCTTCTCATAGGTGGTAAAAACAACGATCTCAGAACGAAACTGGGTACGGATGTAGCTGACAATATCAAGTTCAATAAGAGGCATGTGTTCCAGATCAAGAAACACTACGCCAACAGGATTGCTTTCCAGTATTCCAAAAGCAATCGACTGGGTATCTGCTTCAAAGACTTTGAAATTCTGAAAGTTGAGATTTTCTCTTATCTTTGCTCTGAATGGCAGATCTGTAGAGATGATAAGAACTGTATTTTCACGCTTACTGATAATATTAGCCATAAACCTATGCAGTGAATGGTGTAAAATGTTAGTTTTAAAAATCCTGAGATTGCAGTTAATCTAAAATACGTTTTAGATGGCAAAAAAACTACCACCAGCGTTAAAAAAACAAACCGAATAACCATATATGAAAATATTCAGGCAGAAAAAAAGAGCCGGTTTCGACTTGTTTAAATCTTTGGAGTGGATAGCCAGTCTGTTATTTGCTGCAATTGTAGCTGTACTGGTAGCCGGGTTTTTCCCCTTGTCACATCCTCTTTTTACCCGATATGCTCATTCAATAATCAATAAAATCGATCTGGACACCTGTAATGTCGGAAAGGTAAAAGTGGCTTTCTGGAAAGGTGTTACCGTATATGATGTTCATGTTTCTGAGTCAGAAGAGAATGGTTTGAAATATGAGCTGAGTTTATCAAGAATCCGGATCAATTGCAATGTTATCAATGTTATACAGAAATGGGCCCAAATTAAAAAGAAATATCGGCTTTTTTGCAACAGTTTTTCTCAGGATACAAAAGACAGCAATGAGTTAATAAATCAGTTGTTAAAATTTGCGGCACAATCTGAACAGATAAACAACATCTGCATCGATGGAACAACAATGAAGATCTTAAAAAGAGATACTTCCTTAATTTCTGCTGAACGTTTTTCTCTGGATGTTTTCAGGCAGCAGGAAAAATCAGAGAAAATTGAACTGTATGTTGATGTTGCAGAGCTTGTTTATCTGAAGAATGATTTCACCTTTTTAAGGGCAAATTGCCTCTTTGATAAAGGGACACTTGATATTAGCAGATGCCGCGCCAGGGCTTTTGATGGTAAAGTAAAAATCAGCACCAGACTTGACCTGGTCAACAAGCGGATACACGATTTCACACTAAATGCCACAGGTCTGAATCTGGAAAAGATGATTGTTTCAGCCAATATGCAGAGGTGTGTTTCTGGAAACATGGATATTGATCTTAATCTTTTTCCTTCATCACTGGAATTGGACTCTATGCGGGGAAAAGGGGTTGTCAATTTGTCAGAAGTAAGTGTCTGGGAGACCCCGGTTCAGAGAGCCCTGGCTGAGTTGCTGGAGAATCCGGATTTTAAACGGCTCTCTTTCTCCAGAGTAAAAGCTGATTTTACTATTCTCCATAGAGATACTATACGAACAGATATCTCAGGAAGCGGGGAAGTGCTTGATTTTAAATCCAGTGGAATGTTTAATCTAAAGGGAGGGATCAATCAGAAGGTTAATGCAGCTCTCTCTGATGAAGCCATAAAGGAACTGCCCGGATTTGTAGTCAATTCCCTGGCAGTGGATGAAAACAATCGTTGTGCTGTTCGATGCAGAATTTTTGGTACATTTGATGAGCCAAAGGTAGAACTTGACAGGGAGATCCTTAAGAAAGCCATAGGTAATGTATTTGAGCAGATGAGAGAAAATCTGAAGGGTATATTCAGGAAGAATTAGATTTGTGGATAATTATTCCCAGTTACTGACTCCCAGAGGACTTGAGCGCAGGCTCAAGCGATATCTTCTTAAAAGTCGGCATCAGTTTGCAGCCACAACCACTCCCGGCTTTGAATATCAACTCCAATCGGAGCTTTCAGAGCTTGAGGGAGTAGAGATAAAAGATCTGATAAGCGGAGGTGTGGAGTTTTGCGGTCCTCTGGATCTGATTTATAGTACCAATTTGCATCTGCGGACTGCCAACCGGGTTCTGATGCGCATTGGGAGTTTTACTGCATGTTCATATCCTGAGCTTTACAACAAATGTCGCAGGATAGACTGGGAGTTGTACTGTGGCTTTTCGGATTCTGTAAGCTTTTCGGTTTCATCCAGAAATTCAAGACTTCATCATACTGACAATATCGGAAAGACGGTGTTTGATGCTCTTTCGGAGCACATGAAAAAGCTGGGAGTACACGTAAATAATGTCCCGGATGCTGGTATCGTTTTTCATGTCAGGATTTTCCAGGATGAGTGCACGATCAGTATCGATTCAAGCGGTGATTTGCTCTATAAGAGAGGGTATCGCCTGAAAACAGCTTTTGCACCTTTACGGGAAACGATTGCAGCTTCAGTGCTGATGATTGCGGAATGGAGCCGGTATCCGGTGATAATGGATCCCATGTGCGGATCTGGAGTATTCATTCTGGAGGCGGTATCCATGGCGCTTCACAAGACACCAGGAGCAAATCGAAGCTTTGCATTTATGAACTGGCCGGTTTTCAACAGTCAAAAATGGGAGAAAATACGCAGTAAAACGACTGGTGAGGAACTTGAAGGTACAGAAAAACGATTTTTTGCATCAGATATTGATGAAAAAGCGCTTGCCAGTACCAGAGAAAATGCAGGTCGGTTGGGGGTGGCCGATTTTGTGAAAATAAGTAAACAGGACTGTCTTACTCTGGAGCCGGTTGATTCACCCGGATTACTCATTTCAAATCTTCCCTATGGTAAGCGGGTCGGGGCTTCAGAGTCGGGATTGCATGAATTTTTTGCAAAGCTGGGAAGGCATCTTTGCACACAATTCAGCGGATGGGACTTCGCTTTTATTGTAGAGGAGCCGGCCTTTGCAGAAATATCCGGTTTAAGGGTCAGTAAAGAGATCCGTTTTAAAAATGGCGGAATTGCGGTAAGACTGGTCATGGGCAGGATCCCCGATGCCCGCTAAATCTCCCGCCCCTAATCTCCCGATGTACATCGGGAGACTTTAAGATCTCATGATGTAACTGTGAACTGATCCCTGGGTCTTTTCCGTTCTTAAGTCGCCCAGAATGGAGCCCCCTAACCCCCATAGAGGGAACTAAGACCCACAAATCAAGCTACATAGTCACATTATGCGATCCTAAAGTCCCCCTTTGGGGGGGATTTAGGGGGCTGGGGGCTATGGGATTTATGTGACTGTTGGACCTAGGGGCCAAAGAGGTCCTGTTGGCCGGAGATAATGTTGTCAAAACTGGTGCCGACAAACTCCAGAATCGAATCAGCGACCGGTTTGAGCTGACAGTCGATATAATGATCATAGTCAATGGGGGAGGAGAGATTTTCAAGTGGTTGAGGGCCGCTGGTGGTGATATAATAACGGATTATGTGTGCAGGTGTTTTTAGGAGACGGGCGGCCTGTGCATGGGGTGGAACATTGACAGTATAGTCATTGAGGTTTTTACGCAACCGTTTCTTATAGATCAGTTGATTATCAAAGATCCCTTTTTTTACCTTGTTTACCGTATCGTTGACGTAGTCATGAACCGGCAGCCCACAAAAGACCCGTCTTATCAGTTCATTTTGGAAATCTTTTGCCAGATCGGTCCAGTCTGATCGTACAGATTCCATACCTTTGAAGACTAACTTCATCTCACCATTTTCCAGGATACTTCCGCAATAGTGCTTTTTGCTTCCATAAGTTCCTCCTCTAACCGAGGGCATCAGGAAGTGATGGAAATGGGTCTCAAATTCCAGGTTGAGTGCGGATGTCACCCCGAATGTGTCTTCCAGATATCTGGCAAGCCAGGTGGTTATCTGTTCGGATAATGTTTTCCCTATGTCATTTGCTTCATTTTCTTTACCAGGGCCAAGCAGTATAAAGAGGGAATCGGTATCGCCATAGATGACCCGGTAGGGGGTAGTCGAGTGAATATGCTTTATGGTTTCTTTGAGAATATATTGACCGGTTCTGGTAATAGTGGTTGCCAGTTCGGAGGAGAAAAAACGGCATCCCTGTGCTCCTAACACACCATAGAAACTGTTCATCAAAATCTTTATAGCCTGTGACAGGTAATGTTTTTTATCTTTTTTGGCCTTGGCGCGTGCCTGGAGAAGCTGTTCTATAATTCCGGGTAGTATTGAGGTTTCGCTGGAAAAAGTGGTGCCCGCAGGAGTTTTGATTCGGTTTTTTGAGCTTACATGGAAACCCAGTGGGTCGATCTTAAATGTAAGGATTATCGATGGGTAAAGGCTTCTGAAATCAAGGACCAGAACATTGTCATAGATTCCTGGGACTGGTTCAAGTACATAACCGCCGGGCAGAGGGCTGGTGGGAGCGGGGATATCTGCTGCATTGGCAGCTACAAATCCAAGCCGGTGCAGGCGGGGCAGGTAAAGATGATCGAATGCAGCCACGCTTCCACCTGTCCTGTCAAGGAGAAGGCCGGATCGTTTTGATCTTTCGACTGCATTGGGAAGAATACCGGCTTTGTTGAATACCTCCAGTGTCAATCTGGCGTCCTCCAGATTATACTGCGCCAGAGCAAGTTTATCCTCTTTGAAAAGGCGGTTTATCTCTGCAATTTTCTCTTCACCGCTTTTTTCAATCAGTTTCGTCTTGTTAAGCATCTCTGAAGCTACAAAGTTGAGGGAATATTCCTCGAAGGTAAAATAGTTGGCTCTGAGCATGGTGGGCACATCCATGACAATTCTTCCGGGGATTCGTACCAGAAGATCGGTACCGGTGCGGTTTTGAATAATTCGTGAACCAAAGTCCTTTCCCGGGTTAAAAGGAATGTTTAATAGTGTACAACGCTGAAAAATCTTCTGAAGGTCAAAATTGATCACGTTCCATCCGATCAGAATATCTGGGTTCTGATCATTTAAATGCTGGAAAAAACGCTGAATCAGTTCTTTTTCATTTGAGCAGAAGGTTACCGGCCCGGTAGACTCTTCGTTTCCAATGATAAAGACCGCCTCGTCTTTACCACAGCAGGCGATGCTGTAGATTTGTCCGGTTTCTGTATTGGTTTCGATATCAAAAGACAACACCTGCAGCGATGGATTGACATCTGTGCCTCTGATGTGAGGATTATGAAGAAAGAACGTTCCATTATGGCTGCTGATTGTACCGGAAGCTTCAAACCCGCCAGCCACAAATCTTTCCATTAAGAAACGTTCCACCGGGTTGATATCCGATTCATAAAGAATGATGCCGTTTTTTTGAAGAAGATCTTTTGTCTGCAGAAAGTCCGAATATGTGCTGAAATAAAGGCAGTCAACCTCTGTTCCATCCATAGCCTTTAAAGGAAGTACTTTTCGTTCTGTTGCTTTAATAGTAAGATTTGGAACTGTAGTTCGGGGAACAAAAAACATGGGACGGAAATTATCGATAAGAATCTTTACAGGAGTCTGGTTTTCGGCCACTGCATACAGAGAAATTTCAAAGTGGTTTGCAATGTCACGGCTGGTGTAGTTTAAAAGAAAGCAGCGAAGGGATTCTGAATCAGACATGGTCAAAAAATAGCATTTTTGCAGTTATGGTTCCAAGTAATGGAAGGGAAGGAGGATTATTGGCACTGATATTGAGTTTAGATTTGGATTTATGTTAAAAAAGACTGATTTTTATTATCGCTGAAATCATTTTTTAATTAATGTTTTTGTCTTGCAATAACACTTTTTTACCGGGAGGATCTATGGATAATATGTGGGAGAAGCTGAAAAAAGGAGTTCGTGAAGGTGCTGCTCTTTCTATGGAAAAAATCGAGGAGTATACAAAATTGGGGAAATTAAAGGTAGAGGAGATGGCTACCAAGCGCAAAATCGAGCGTAATTATGGTGATATCGGAGAAAGGGTTTTCGATCTTTTTGAGGATGGGAAAGGAGCAGATATTGCACAGGATTTGACCATTAAAAAAGCGGTAGAAAACATTGCTGCTTTGCGTGAGGAACTGATAGAGATTGCAAAGAAAATTAAAGAGGTAGGAGAAAGTTCCAAAAACTCAAAAACCGATGAGGAAGACGATATTAACGGAATTTAACAGATAATCGTGTGCTTTGGCTTCGCTCATTGTATGTTCTTTTCAGATATGGTTTGTCTAAAAATCTGGCCTGATTGCTGTGGATGAGATTGGATATGGTTACTGAGCGAAGCCGGAGTGTATTTTCTGACTGAACCGGTGAATTCTTTTTTGGGGCCGTAAGGAGTTAGAGCAGAATCACTAAATGAAAAAAAGAACGATTCTCATAGTGCCGCCGCGTGGAATACCTGTAAAAACGATCAGGATCCGTCTGTCAGTATTGATCTCTTTTTTAGTCCTTATACTATTGGGTTTTTTAGGTTATTTCATTCCATTTAACAATTTCACATTGAACGTGGTGGAAACCAATCAGAAGAATAATTTAACAGAACAGAATAATGCCCTGTTAAGAAAAATCATATCCACCCTGAGGCTTTTAAATAATCTTAAAGATCAGGTAGCCCGTCTGGAGGCAAAGCAGAAGATTGCAGCCCAGTTTAGTGGCACCGGTGAGGAATCAGCAGAGCTCGAACAGGGAATCGATTTTCAGAAGATGAGTACTGATGAACTGTTGCGGTTTGTTGAAAACCGGGAAAAGCTCTTTGAGTCTTTTTATGACAATATTAATAGTAATTATCTTCTGGAAAACATACCTGTAATATATCCGATGGAAGATTCTTTTGTGATCTCCCGTGGCTATGGATCTTCCATCGATCCTTTTACATCAAAAGTGAAGCGGCATCTGGGTATCGATTTGGTTGCTCCTGAAGGGGTTCCAATTATTGCTGCAGCTTCGGGGGTGGTTAGCCGTCTGGAGAATCATCCGGTCTGGGGAGTGAAGATAACGCTGGAGCATAAGAGTGGGTTTCAGACGGTTTATGCTCATGTAGGACAGGCCCTGGTAAGCAAGGGTAAAAGGGTGAAAAAGGGTCAGGTAATTGGAAAGATGGGGATGTCGGGATTAAGCACCGGAATACATCTTCATTACGAAGTGATTCATAAGGGAGTGCATATAAATCCTGCCAGTATTCTGTTTCCCTCTCTCCTTGAGTAATCTTCCAGTACTAAGTGGCTTTCATTTCTTTCTATTTCATCAGCATCATTATTAACATTGCAGCGGCTGCCAGAACTATCCCACCTGCAGAGATCAGTAGTTTGGCAGAGATCTTTTTGGGAGGTTTCCATGCTGGAATGCTCAGGGGGTTGCTCATATAGCGGCAAATCAGGTCCTGAGGTGCTCTGTCGGAAACTTTTCGAAGAATGGCGAAGAGCTCATGTCCAAAATCTGCGATGTTGTTATAGCGTTCGTGAGGTTCAAGTGCCATGCTTTTATCGATGCAACTGACAAGTTCCTTAGGAAATGGCAGGTCATAGGAATATAAAGGTTTATACTGCCCTCTGGTTTTTTTCTGTACCAGTTCGGTAAGGGTTTTTTGTGGGAAACAGCGAGCACCGCACAACATTTCGTAGAGAACGGTACCCAGTGAAAAGATATCACTTCTGTGATCAAGGGGTTTGCCATTGAGTTGTTCGGGGCTGAGATAAACCAGAGTTCCCATGATTTTGGCACCTACGGTGTGCAGGCTTACTTCACTGGGTCGTGCAATCCCGAAGTCCATCAGTTTTACTATTCCATCTTTGGAAATAATGATATTGTCTGGTTTGATATCTCTGTGGATGAGTCCGTGATAAACCTTGCCGTAGAGTGTATAGTCTTTGGTGTGGGCATAGTGCAAGGCTTGACAGACAAAGTAGCCTACGGAGAGGGCTACTGCCAGGGGAAGGCGGTTGCTTTGAGCAAGGAGATTTCGGATAGAAATGCCATCCACAAATTCCATCTCAAGAAACGGGATTTGCTGGTCGATATGCCCGATATTGTGGATTTCCACTATATTAGGATGATGGAGATCGGCCATTATTTTAGCTTCAGTAAGAAATCTTTCACGAGCCTCTTTGTCGGAAAATTTTTTTAGGACTTTTACAGCGCGTACGACTTCAAGACCTTCGTGCCAGACCTTATAAATGGTAGCACTTCCACCTTCACCTATTAATAGCTGAACTTTACCGGGTCCGATCTTATCACCTGGAGCAGGCATTGGGATGTCCTGTTGTTTATATGGATTCTGGATCGGATCGTTTAGTTTCATGTGGCGCATATTTGGGTTTTCTGGCTGCAGATTGGTCATATACCCGTTACCCTGGTTAAAGGAATGTTCTATATTTACTGGTCTGGTTACTGGAATTATGCAATTTATTGCAGACTGAAGCTTAAGGCTTAGGTAACCATCGATATAAAATATTATTGTACCATTGGTAGTGGATAGTTTAAAGATAATGATTGAATCGAATCCGGAAAAAATTCTAATAGTACGATTCTCTTCAATGGGGGATGTGATTTTAGTGTCAGCATTATTTGCAGCATTGAAGAGTCGTTACAGGGGATCAGAGATAACTTTTGTTACTGATCCACAGTATACCGGACTTTTCAAAGATGATCACAGGCTTTACAGAGTTTACGGGATTTCCAAAAAGGGAAATGCGATTGATAGTGGATTGTCGCAGAAAAGTTGGGATCTGGTGATTGATCTGCAGAATAACCGAAGAAGCAAAGCATTTCTGGCTCAGATAAAGCAAAAGAAAAAGGTGGGTACATTTCGTAAACCATATCTGAAAAGGGCTTTAAGGCTTGTGGGCCGCATCGGTAAATATTCTGAAAAAGACATGGTGGTTGTCAGATATCTTGCAGCGGGTGGAATCGGCTATGATGTCTCCAGACCTCAATCCTGTCGATTAACTTTTAAATCATCAGTATTGCCTGAGTACATCAGGGAACAGATGCATACCGGTGAGATAATTCGTCCTATAATTGCTCTGATACCTTTTTCGGCATGGAAAAACAAGGAATGGCCTCTGGACCGGTTTGTAAATGTGGGGAAGTATTTTCTTGTAAAGGGATGGGATGTATGTATTCTGGGTGGTCCTCAGGAGATGCAGAAGGCAGAGGAGATGGCAAGGTTGACAGGTCATCGATGCTTTTCTCTTGCAGGAAAACTGTCTCTTTACGAATGTGGATGTTTCTTGAAGAAGTGTTCTCTGGCACTGGGCAATGACACCGGTTTATCACATCTTGCACGGGCCTGTGGCGTAAGGACCGGAATAATTTATGGCCCAACAACCCGCCACTGGGGCTTTTACCCTCAGGGGGAGCCTCCATTTAAGGTGTTTGAGTCATCTTTTTTCTGCCGGCCTTGTCATGCGCATGGCGGAAATGTCTGTTTGATAAACAGAGGGTGCATGAGAGCAATCGATTCGGATATGGTAATTAAAGGATTGCTGGAGCTGGTCAAATCGTCCGATTAGGGTGCAGAGGAATTTCTTGCTTTTTTTCCTGCAAATATTTACATTGAAATTATGAAAACAAGAGATCTGACATCTTCAGTTTTTTCAGTGACCGTTCTCTCCGGGATTACGGGTGTCATAATTATTGTACCGGGACAAAGGGAAACGGGTTTTTAGGATCAGAATAAGTAAAGATTTTCAGGCCCGTTTCTCTCAGAGGAAACGGGCCTTTTTGTGTTTTAAACTTACTTAATTCTTGATTGTTGGGGTAAAAGGTCGTATTTTAGTCAGCTGTTTCGGTGTGATTTGGATTATAAGTAAATGCACCGGACTATTTCATGGAGGATATGTTGAAGCTAACAGGCGCACAGATTCTTATAGATGCTTTAAAAAAAGAAGGGGTTAAAGTAATATTTGGTTATCCCGGCGGTGTAGTCATCCCTATTTTTGATGTCTTGTATGACACCAAAGAAATCGATTTTGTTTTGACAAGGCACGAACAGGCAGCGGCCCATGCTGCTGATGGTTATGCCAGGGCTACGGGTAAAGTTGGAGTATGTCTGGCGACCTCCGGACCGGGTGCAACAAATTTAATGACAGGTATCGCAACCGCCTATCTGGATTCCATACCTATGGTTGCTATCACCGGGCAGGTTTCCACCTCTCTTCTGGGTACTGATGCTTTTCAGGAGGCTGATGTTGTAGGAATCAGCCGGCCGATTACCAAGCATAACTTCTTAGTCAAGTCTATTGATGAACTGCCCCTGATCTTAAAACAGGCATTTCATATAGCAAGCACCGGAAGGCCCGGACCGGTATTGGTTGATATACCAGTTGATGTCTCCAGAGCGGTAACAGAAGATTATTCTTATCCTGAAACCGTTTCGATGCGCAGTTACAAACCAAATACAAACGGGCATATCCGCCAGATTCAGAGGGCCGCCGAAGCCATTGCAAAAGCAAAGAAACCGGTGATCTTTGCCGGTGGGGGGGTAAATCATTCAGGAGCTTATGAGGAGCTTCTTAAACTCGCTGAATATACCAATATTCCTGTTACCACGTCTTTGATGGGCCTGGGGTGTTTTCCCGGTACTCATCCGCTTTTTATTGGTATGCCAGGGATGCATGGAGCAAAGGCAGCTAACTATGCTATTCAGGAGTGTGATCTGATCATCTCTATTGGTGCCCGTTTTGACGATCGGGTAACCGGTTATGTAGCTGAGTTTGCTCCAGAGGCAGATATTATTCATATGGATATAGATCCTGCAGCAATCTCCAAGATAATAAAGGTAGACATTCCGGTTGTAGGTGATGCCAGGAAAATACTGGTTGAATTGAATAAAATCGTTCTGCCAAGAAATGCCGATCAGTGGAATGAAAAGGTGATGAAATGGAAAGGTGTGAAACTCTTCAGTTACACCGATTCATCTGAGATAATAAAGCCCCAGGCGGTTGTCGAAGCGGTTTACAGAGAAACTGGTGGAAATGCAATTATTGCCACCGAGGTGGGACAGCACCAGATGTGGACTGCGCAGTATTACCTGTTTGACAAGCCTAGAACACTGCTTACTTCGGGTGGGCTTGGCACAATGGGATATGGTTTACCGGCTGCAATGGGTGCTGCGGTTGCCAATCCGCAGGTACCGGTAATCGACATAGCTGGTGATGGCTCAATTCAGATGAATATTCAGGAGCTTGCCACTTTGTCCCTGAATAATATTCCGGTAAAGATTGTCATTTTAAATAACTCCTATCTGGGAATGGTAAGACAGTGGCAGGAGCTTTTCCATAACAAACGTTACAGCTCGACCTGTCTGCGGGGTGGTACTCTCTGTAATAAGTGTGTTGGAACACAGAAATGCCAGAAGCAGTATGTTCCTGATTTCGTGGCATTGGCTAAGAGCTATAATATTGCTGCTTTCAGGGCAGAGAAACCGGATCAGATATCAAGTGTGTTGAAGGAAGGGCTGGCAGTGAAGGGGCCTGCATTAATGGAATTTATAGTTGCGCCAGAGGAGAATGTGTTTCCAATGGTTCCGGCGGGCAAACCCCTTGATGAGATTCTGGAGGGATGATGGGTATACATACGATTTCTGTATTAGTTGAAAATAACAGTGGAGCTCTTTCCCGGATCTCGGGGTTGTTCTCCAGCAGAGGCTACAATATCTCCAGTTTGACTGTGGCAGAAACTGACGACCCAACCGTTTCCCGGATGACCATAGTTGTCGATGGAGAAGAGACTATTCTTGAACAGATTTTCAAGCAGCTCAATCGTCTGATCGATGTGATCAAGGTTATCGACTTTCAGGGAGAACCGGTTGTGGAGCGGGAGATGGTATTGGTGAAAATTGATTCCAACCATTCCAATCGTCACGAAATGGTGGGATTGGGAACCATTTTCGGGGCAAAGGTAGCATCTGTTGCTCCTTCTTCTATTACTTTTGAAATGATGGGTACCAGAAGTATAATAAACGATTTCATCAACATGATAAAGCCTTACGGCATAAAGGAAATTGTACGTTCCGGTACAATCGCTATTGGACAAAGCAGAAAATAGTCGCGCTCAGGGGAGCTCTTGGCAGTGGTGTAGAAGAACTTTCCAGCGTTATAAATGTTTCACTTTTTTAAAAGGAGCCTGTAAAGATGGCAATTATCGATTTCGGCGGTGTACCGGAAGAAGTGATTACGCGAAAAGAATTTTCTCTCGCTAAAGCACGCACAACCCTAAAAAAAGAAACTATTGCAATTATCGGTTATGGTGTCCAGGGGCCTGCTCAGGGACTTAACCTGAAAGATAATGGTTTCAACGTTATTGTTGGTCAGGCCAAATCTTTTAAAAAAGACTGGGATCGCGCTGTAAAGGACGGCTGGGTACCTGGAAAGACTCTTTTCGATATAGAAGAAGCTGTTGAAAAAGCAACTATTATTCAGATGCTGGTTTCCGATGCTGCACAGATGGCAATCTGGCCTACCGTCAAAAAACATTTAAAACCAGGTGATGCTCTTTATTTCTCACACGGCTTCTCTATCGTCTATAAAAACCAGACTAAGGTTATTCCTCCGGAAGACGTGGATGTGATCTTGGTGGCTCCCAAGGGAAGCGGGCTGAATGTACGTCGTAATTTCCTCTCTGGTGCAGGAATCAACTCAAGTTTTGCTGTTCATCAGGATGCTACCGGCAGAGCCAGAGAACGCTGCATCGCTCTGGGGATTGGGGTCGGTTCCGGCTATCTGTTTGAAACTACTTTCGAAAAAGAAGTTTACAGTGATTTAACCGGAGAACGTGGTGTACTGATGGGTGCACTTGCAGGGATTATGGAAGCACAGTACGACGTTTTAAGAAAAAATGGCCACAGTCCCTCTGAAGCCTTTAACGAAACAGTTGAAGAGCTTACTCAGAGCCTTATCAGACTGGTGGATGAAAACGGAATGGACTGGATGTATGCAAACTGCTCTGCAACTGCTCAGCGGGGAGCTCTTGACTGGAAACCAAAGTTTAAAAAGGCAACTTTGCCGGTTTTCAAAGAACTCTATGAATCGGTGAAAAGCGGTAAAGAAACAAAACGGGTGCTCACTTCATGTGGAAAGTCAAACTATAAAGAGCTGCTGGACAAGGAACTCTCAAAAATGGGTAATTCCGAGATGTGGCTTGCTGGTAAGGCTGCCCGAAGCCTGCGTCCAAAGGAAAAAGCCAGGGAGATTACCAAATCCACCAAAGGTGTTTCCGGACGTCAGGGAAACTGATCGATTTATTCTGCACTCTCGAAAGAGAGTGCTTTTCAGCAGATTCTATGAAAAACAAAATCCTGATTTTTGATACAACGCTACGTGATGGTGAGCAGGCTTTGATTGCCAGCTTGTCAGTTGATCAGAAGCTGAGGATTGCCAGACAACTGGCAAGGCTCAATGTCGATATAATAGAGGCTGGTTTCCCGGTTTCTTCGCCTGGTGATTTTGAATCGGTCTCCACTATTGCCCGCGAAATAGAAGGACCGATAATTTGTGGTCTTGCCAGGGCTATAGAAAAAGACATCCTGACTTGCGCAAAGGCCTTAAAGGGTGCCAAGCGCCCCCGTATTCATACCTTTATTGGTACTTCGGCAATACATACCGAAAAGAAATTGCGTAAAAGTGAAGAAGACATCATCGAGATGGTGAAAACTCATGTACGTCTGGCAAGACGCAACTGCGATGATGTGGAATTTTCGGCTGAAGATGCAGGGAGAACCGGTGTGGATTTTCTCTGTCGTATAGTTGAACAGGCTATTGAGGCAGGGGCCAGTACTATTAATATTCCTGATACGGTCGGATATACCACTCCTGAGCATTTTGCGGGAATTATTGATCAATTGTTTAACAGAGTTCCCAACATTGACAAGGCAGTTTTATCGGTACATTGTCATAATGATCTGGGGATGGCCACCGCAAATTCTTTAACCGCTGTTTCTCATGGAGTTAGACAGATCGAATGTACTGTAAATGGTATAGGGGAACGGGCCGGCAATGCTGCATTGGAAGAAATTGTGATGGCTTTAAAGGTGAGACAAGACCTTTTTCATGTACAGACCGATGTAAACACCAAAGAAATAATGCGTACCAGCAAGCTTATCAGAGAAATCTGCAATATGCCTGTGCAGCCTAACAAAGCAATTGTGGGAAGCAACGCCTTTTCACACTCTTCCGGGATTCACCAGGACGGAGTGTTGAAAGCAAAGAAGACATACGAGATTATGACTCCGCAATCGGTGGGACTGAAAGAAAACCGGATGAATCTTACCGGAAGATCCGGAAGTCATATGGTCAGGAGCCGTCTGCTGGATCTGGGATATAGTGAAAAAGAGATTGAAAATTCTCAGTTTTATGACAAGTTTAAGGAACTGGCCGACAAGAAGGGCAGAGTTTATGACGATGATCTTATTGCCCTGATGGAATCAAAAAGCAGCGATGATCTCAAAGACGTTTTTACTTTGGAATATCTCAATGTTGCAAGTGGAAAAAGCACAGTGCCTACTGCCACAGCCAGAATTCTTGTGGATGGCAAATTGTTTCAGGAAGCAGCATGTGGAGACGGAGCGGTCGATGCGGCCACAAAAGCTATAGACAGAATCGTCGGTTATAAATTAACTATCGAAAAATATCATCTGGAAGCGGTGACTGAAGGACGGGAAGCTCAGGGAAGAGTATCGATTGTAGCTCGCAGTGCAGAGGGGGTTTTCACTGGTAATGGAACCAGCACCGACATAGTGGAGGCATCTGCGATTGCTTATATGGATATTGTTAACAAGATAGCACGCATGAAAAAATTCAATCGTAAATTACCGGTTCCTCCAAGGGAATCGTTATGATAAAAGTATGTTACTCTTAAGAGAGGAAGATTGATGAAGACCTACAATATCGCTCTTTTGCCCGGGGATGGCACCGGGCCGGAAGTTTTGCAGGAAGGTGTAAAGGTACTTGAGGCACTCGCTCCTAAGTATGGATTGAATTTTAATTTTACCAACTTTGATTTCGGAGGTGAGCGTTACAAACGTACTGGAGAGACTCTTCCTCAGAGTGCAATCGAAGAGCTTAAAAAATTCAATGCAATCTATCTGGGCGCCATCGGACATCCGGATGTAAAACCGGGAATTCTGGAACTGGGTATATTACTGAAACTGCGTTTTGCACTGGATCAGTATATTAATTTACGGCCGGTAAAACTTTATCCCAATGTGGAAACACCCCTTAAAGACAAAGGGCCTGAGCATATAGATTTTGTGGTCGTAAGAGAAAACACCGGTGGCATATATACCGGAATGGGCGGTGCCAGCATGGTGGGCACCAAAGATGAGATTGCCACGCAATTGATGGTTTATTCGAGGCCGGTTGTGGAAAGATGCATCCGCTTTGCTTACGAATATGCCAGGAAACGTAACAGGAAAAAGACACTTACTCTGGTTCACAAATGTAATGTTCTTACCTATGCCGGTGATCTATGGGTACGTACTCATAAGGAAGTAGGAGACAAGGATTATCCTGATATTAAACAGGATTATAATCATGTTGATGCCTGCACCATGTGGATGGTCAAGAGCCCTGAATTTTATGACGTAATCGTTACCGAAAACCTCTTCGGAGATATTATTACCGATCTGGGAGCGATGATCCAGGGTGGGATGGGTATTGCTGCAGGCGGTAACATTAATCCTGAAGGTGTATCCATGTTTGAACCTATTGGAGGTAGTGCTCCAAAATACACTGGAAAGAATATAATTAACCCTCTTGCAGCGATATGTGCCGGGGGTATGATGCTTGAGATGCTGGGAGAAAATGAGGCTGCTGCCGCCATTGACAAGGCAGTCTATTCTGCATTGGCATCAGGCAAAATCAAGAGTCTTGCTGCAGGGAAGATGGGGATGAGTACAACGGAGGTTGGAGACCTGATCGCTTCCTCTGTTGCCTGATTCCATCAGACTCTCCCGATAGCACTGTTTTTTGTTATGGGGTAATTTACCCCATAACCAGATTCAGAAATCATCAATTGGTCAGATGTGTAAACACTGACAGGAATAAATATGAAAAGTGAAAATCACCCGGTAAAACTGTATGATACCACTTTAAGAGATGGTAATCAGGCGATTGGAATCAGTTTATCCCTGAGTGATAAGTTGCGAATTGCTGAAAAACTCAGTGATCTGGGTATCCATTATATTGAAGGTGGATGGCCAAATTCCACAAACACAGTTGATACCGAATTTTACAGAAAAGCTGCGACGCTTAATTTACAGGCAAAAATAGCTGCCTTTGGTAGTACACGTCGTCCTGGAGTTAAAGCCTCAGATGATCATTTTCTTTTAAATCTGGTAAAGACAGGGGCTCCTGTAGCAACTATCTTTGGAAAAAGCTGGGATCTGCATGTCACCAAGGTGATTGGTACTTCCTATGAAGAAAATCTGAATATGATCGGCGAATCGATAATGTTTCTGAAGAAACATTTCGATGAAGTCATTTTTGATGCGGAACACTTTTTTGACGGATACAAGGCAAATCCGGATTATGCTTTGCAGACTCTGGAAATAGCACAGCAAGCAGGTACCGATTGTGTTGTACTCTGTGATACCAATGGCGGAATGCTTCCTGATGAGGTTCTGAGCTTGTACAATCAGGTTAAAAAAAGTATAAAAGTACAAATCGGTGTACACATGCACAATGACTCCGGATGTGCAGATGCAAACTCTTGTATGGCTGTTATTGCAGGTGCATCCCATGTGCAGGGGACTTTCAATGGGTTGGGAGAGCGATGTGGTAATGCAAATCTGTGTACCATAATTCCAAATCTCCAATTGAAACGGGGTTTCAATCTGCTCTCTGAACAGCAGCTAAGCATGATTACATCCGTTTCGGTCTTTATTGCTGAGATTGCCAATGTTATTCATAACGTACGGTTGCCTTACGTAGGAGAAGCTGCCTTTTCTCATAAAGCAGGGGCTCATGCCGATGGTGTCCGGAAGGTACGCCATTCTTTCGAGCATGTCCCGCCTGAATCGGTCGGTAATGCTCGTCAATTTGTGGTTTCGGATCAGGCTGGTACAAGTACAATGCTGGAAAAGCTCAGCTCTATCTACCCGGGAATTGACAAGAAACATCCTGATGTGAAAAACCTTCTGTTAAGGATCAAAACCATGGAAGCAGAAGGATATCAGTTTGAGGCTGCGGATGGATCATTTGAATTATTGGCAGGAGAGGTTCTGGATCATTTTCAGGAACCATTCCAGGTAAAAGGATTCAGGGTCATTGAAGAGAAAAGAGATAATGGGGAGGTCTTCTCAGAAGCGACTATAAAGATACAGGAAGGTGAGCTTTTTGAGCATACTGCTGCTGAAGGTGAAGGACCGGTCAATGCTCTTGATAATGCCTTGAGAAAAGCTTTAGTCAAGTTCTATCCTTCTTTGAAGAGTGTGCGTTTGGAAGATTTCAAGGTGAGGGTTCTTGATGGAAGAGATGGCACAGAGTCCAAAGTGAGGGTTTTGATAGAATCTTCAGATGGAATAAGCAGATGGGGAACGGTGGGTGTTTCCACAAACATTATTGAGGCTTCATGGATTGCTCTGATTGATAGTCTCAAATATAAACTTATGAAAGACATTAAGAATAAAGGATCAGAAGGAGTTTCCAATTCTGGAGACACCAGAAAGCTTGATCTGCAAATACACTAATATCAGGACTGGTTGATATGAGACAAAACATTGAATGGCAGGAGTTAGGGTTTAAGTACATGCAGACTGATTGCTTTGTACGGGCAGATTTTAAAGATGGAAAGTGGGGGGCTCTTCAGGTGAGCGACAAGCCGGAGATGCAGATCCACATCGCTTCGACCTGTTTTCATTATGGGCAAGCCTGTTTCGAAGGGCTTAAAGCTTTTACGCAGGTTAATGGTGACATCCGTATCTTCAGACCTGAACAGAATGCGCGTCGCATGGAAAAAACCGCCAGACGTTTGATGATGCAGCCGGTTCCTGAAGAACTGTTTCTTGAAGCGGTAAATCTGGTTGTCAAAAAAAATCTTGACTATGTGCCTCCATACGGTACTGGTGCCAGTTTATATATCCGCCCGCTTCTTATCGGCTCAAGCCCCTATGTCGGGGTGCATCCATCTGATGATTACATATTCCTGGTACTATGTATACCGGTTGGGCCATATTATAAAAACGGATTTTATCCGGTGAAGGCAATAGTTCAGGAAGGTTATGATCGTGCAGCACCCAGAGGCGTAGGAAACGTTAAAGCTGCAGGAAATTACGCCGCTGGTATGCTTGGAGACTTTGAAGGCAAAGAAAAAGGATATCCTATCAGTTTATATCTGGATTCTGCAACCCATAGCCTGATTGATGAGTTCGGAACTTCGAATTTCCTGGCCATCACAAAGGACAATAAATATGTAACCCCGGATTCAACATCGATTCTGGGTTCCATCACTAATGACAGTTTGCAGACAATTGCCAGAGATTTTGGTATGGAAGTGGAAAAACGGCATATACCGGTTACTGAACTTTCGGAATTTACTGAGGTGGGTGCATGCGGTACTGCAGCAGTTTTGACTCCTGTATATTCAATTACTCATGGTGAAAAGATATATACCTTTGGTAAGGAATGTGAAGCTGGGCATACCCTTACCAGATTATTTAAGCAGATGCAGGGGATTCAGTACGGAGAAATTGAAGACAAGCACGACTGGATGATGAAACTGCGCTAGATGAATTGTTTAAAACTGACTCACAGGTATTTCTATGAAGGCGGTGCAAAAAACCGCCTTCTGTTTTTTTGTACACCTTTTCAGCGGCGCAGATGATTGATGGTACTCATTATGGGCTGATAATGGAATCAATTGCTGGGATGGTGATGGAGATTGCAGAAAAATTACTGGCCCCGCCAATAGGATGCCTTGTCAGGTAACCTTAAGGAATAAAAAGGCGTACACGGCATATCTTCAAAGGCTAATGCTCGAACAGAGCTCATAGGTATACTCATGGCAGGAATAAGAGTATTTCTTCCTTTTTTGCCTTTCTTTTACATTAATATCAAAAAAGGCCGTGAATTTGGGGGCTAAGCTTTCGTTTAATAAGGCGGCAAGGATTGGTTGATGCTTTTGCGATATTCATTATTTGGGGCCTAAGCCAATATATTTGCGACAGGAACTATGCTAGAGGGTATTTTCCGATAGAGAGAGCGCTGTACAAGTATTATTTTGAAATATTTAGGGGTACAATTGTATATGAACTGATTGTATTTTTAACGAAATAAACCGTTTATATAGAATGATAGATATGGTGGGTGAGGAGTCATGTTTATGCGGTTAAGTTTTTTAATTTTTCTGATGGTCATTATCTTGGGGGGATTTGCTTTAAATGAAGTTAAAGCACAGTCTGATTCCGCAGATACAATGGCTCCAGTTCAAAATTCCGACTCTTCAGAGCCGGTGAAAAAAGAAGATGATGTGGTTCTTCTTTTAGCCAGGGCTACTGATGCTGCTCCTAATTCGGAATCACGATGGATGGTTGCACTAATTGAAGCTTTCTTTGAATATAAGTCTGCTGGGTTTGATAAGATCAGAATTATATCTCATGATTCCATCAAAGCTGTATTTCCTGAGCACAGCGATTTTTCCAAATTCCCTTCTGAAAACAACTATTTCGAAATTGCTAAAAAATTTAATGCAAAACATGTAGGTATACAAAAATTCGAGCTGCAATTGCGCCAGAAAACCATGTTTTATTATTTAGAGATATATTCAGCAAAAAACAGAGAAATCCAGACCACTATTGAGCGAAGTTTCAAATTGAATTCTATTGGAACGGAATTCGATGAGATTTTTAACACCTTGTTAAAAGAGTTTAATATCCAGATTCCTCCTGTGCTCAGCCGTTTTGTAAAAATTCCGGCGATAAGTTCTGATATGAAGACTCTGAGAATGCTCGGTGAATGCATAATAAGAGAGCGTTTTTCAAGCATTGTGGATTCTGCTTTAGTTGCAAATGAATATGTTAAGGTCTGTGATAAAGATCGCAATATGTTGCTTGCCTATTATAGAGCAGGTTCTTTTCTGGAGACTGTGGGAAAGTATAATGATGCTGCTCAGGCCTATAATATGATTTTTATGGCAATACCGGAATTTTATCCTGTTTACCTTCCACTTGCCAGAAATTACCGTAAATCAAATATGATGGAGGATGCGCTGAGGATCACTATTCTTGGTGAGCAGCGGGGGCTCAGGAGTGCAGAGTTAATTTCTGAGAAAGCTTTTGCTCTGGAGGGTCTGGGAAGGAAAAAAGAAGCAGAAAAAGTTTATGAAAACATCCTCAAAGATGATCCGGATGATCCTTTCGCACTTCTTTATTTCGCCAAAATAAACAATGATCAGGGCAACGCGCAGGAAGCATTACAATATGGAAATCGTTTAATCAAACTGAAAAAAAATCAGGGAAAAGCCTACCTTGAATATGGTAGAAGCCTGATGTTGCTTTCAAAAAATGAGGAAGCATTATCTGCATTTAATGAGGCTTCCAGATATTTGCCTGATGATCCCCAACCGGATATCTATCTTGGCGATCTCAATTTCAACCTGAAACGGTATTCTAAGGCAACTGCACATTATTCAAAGGTAATTGACATGGCCCCTGATGATGTGGATGCATACCTCAAAGCTGCCAAATCAAATGAAATGGCCGGGGATAGCAGGAATGCCTATGAGTTGTTGAAAAAAATTGCACCCAAATATACCAATCATGGTGTTTTGCAACGGGAGCTTGGTGTTCTTGGGCTGACTAATGGGGATACTGCCAAAGCAAAGATACATCTGGAGGCAAGTGTCAGAGCAGGAACTGCCGATGATCGGGTATTGATGGGCCTGGGGTGGATCTTTATACGTGATAAAGATTACGAGAAAGCTTTCTCTCATTTCACAAAAGTAAGTAACAAAAAAGAATATGCAAGCCAGTGTAATCTTGGATTGTCAATAGTGTATATAAAAAGAGGGCAAATCAGCTCTGCTTTAGAATGCATCAATAAGGTGACACCTGAAGATATTAATACACCAGGGGTAAGCAGGATGCTGGCAGATGCGCTATTGTCAAAAGGCGACAAGGCGAATGCACTCAAATTCTATAAAAAAGAAAGTATAGTGACTAAAAATGACACTTTGCTGCAGTCTCAGATTGCTTCTTTAAGCTATGAGATAGAACCTGCTTCAACTAGCCGCAACGAATATTTGAAACTGACCAGCATGGGAGCCGGAGGGACTGAGGTCATTTACCGGTTAGCCATTCTTTCCTTAAAATTGAAAGATAATGCTGCAGCGTTGAAATATTTTGCCAGAGCACAGGAGCAGGGTGATGCTGATGCGCAGACCTGGTTTGAACTTGCACAGGAATTCGGCAAAGCCGGAAACCTGTCTCAATCTCTGCAAGCGTACGAAAAGTGTGTTCTCAAGCAGCCTTCGAATGAAATGGCTCTGTTAGCTCTTTCTGAAGGGTACCAAAAGACCGGAAAAGATAGTGCCGCTGCGAAGACAAATTTGAAGCTGTTTAATCTTAACCACAAAAAATATGAAAAGAATCTGGTAACTGCCGGTGAGTTGTTTGAAAAAATGGGGAACACTGTTGAGGCTAAAAATGCTTATAAGCTGTTGATTCAGAAGCAGATTAAAAATCCTCGAGTAAATTTACGGCTGGCGCACATTGAATTCAAAGATAAAAATTACAGCGAAGTCATCCGATTGCTTCAGGATGTTTCGCCATCTCTTATAGAGGTTAAAGATGCGGCTATTTTAGCCGAATCATACATAAATACAGATCAGGTCTCAAAAGCATTACCACAACTGGAGTATATACTTAAAAATAACCCCAGAGATCTACGGGCTATTGAGCTGTCCGCCAAAATGCATGAAAAGAACAACAATTTGGCTGAAGCCACTGTCATGTACAAGAAATACCTGGCTCAGGCTGGAAAGAATGCAGAATATGCTTTCCATCTGGTTGAACTCTATGAAAAACAGGGAAAAACCAATGAGGCTGAAGCTCAGTTATTGAGCAATGTTAAAATTTACCCTTCAGATTACAGGAATTTTGAGAAATTATCCGTTATCTATTTTCAGAAAAAGAACTGGAACAATGCATCCATTTATCTAACTAAGGCACTTCAGTTTGAAGAAGCTTCGAATGAATTAAGAGGAATGCTGGCCAGGGCACAGGCTCAAAGAGGATTGAAAAATGAGGCGATTGCAAATTACAAGAAATACTTGAGCAATGCGGGTAATGACTCTGAGGGATGGTTTACATTGGGATCGATTCAGTTCAGTCTGGGTCAATACGCTGAAGCTGCAAAAACTTTGCAGAAAGCTTCAACGATGATGAGTAAAAATTCTGAACTGTATCCGATGCTGGGGCAGGCATACTTTAAAGCCGGTGATTTTTCAAATGCAATCATTCCGCTGTCAAAGGCACTTGAAACTAAAAAAGATGATCTTCAATTAATCAGCATGCTTGCTCAATGTTATAGAAAGCAAAATGACACCAGAAACCTGGCTTCGATTCTTAAGGAATGGGTAAGACTAGATAATACCAATTATAATCTCCTTAAGGAATTGGCAGAGTTGCTTGTTGCTGATTCAAGATTGGCAGAGGCTGCACCTGTTATGGAGGATGCCTTAAAAATCAAAAAATGTGACAACAATCTTAGATTGAAACTGGTGGAAATTTATCAGAGCACAGGAAAAAACGAACAGGCAGTTTCTCATTTACGCACAGCATCACAATGTGCACCAAAGGACGGCGAAATCGCCTATCGAATAGCATTGTACTATAAAGAGAGAAATGACATGGAAAGCGCAGAGGAATACCTGCGTAAAACCGTTCTGCTGAGCCCTTCCAATAATGATGCCAGGTTTTTACTGGCTACTTTTCTAAACTCTAAAAAGAAATATAATGAAGCATTATCTCTTTTCTACAAGCTTATTGCAGCTCAACCAAAACATGAAGAGTACAGGATCGGTTTGACTGAATCTCTGTATTATCTGGGAAAGTACGCAGAAGCACGTAAGACGATCCGTTCAATTGCTCTGAAAGAAAATCCAAGTACCGAGGCTTTGCGTTGGGCAGGGTTGACTTATCGTGCGCTGGAAATACCAGATACAGCCAGACAGCTTCTGGAGGCTTCTATTGCAAACGACAACAAGTGTGGTGAATGTTTTATCGCATTGGGTGATATCTATTTTGATGAATCCGATTTTAAACTGGCTTCCAGTTACTTCAAATCTGCAATGGATGCAAACGGGTTTAATCAAAAAGCGGCTTTAAAACTTGCCCGTTCTTACCATAGATTGGGAGATACTCAGTCTGCACAACGTTTGTTTCAGGAGATTATTGCTAAAGGCTCCCAAAATGGGGAGGCAATTTACAGGCTGACACATTATCTTCTGGAGGACAATCAAATAAGTGAGGCAAAAGAGGTCATAGCTAAAAATGGAACTCAAAGGCATGGATGGTATTATCTGGCTGATGCGGAGATGAATATTGCTGAAGGAAAGGTTGATGCAGCCTTTACTTCATTAAACAGAGCTAAAAAACTTTTGCCGGATGCTCCTGAGGTTGAGGCTGCTATGGGAAAGATCAATCTTCAGAGGAAAAAATATAATGCGGCAATCATGAATTTTGCTCAGGCTATGGCTGGGGATCCAGAAAATGTCGGGATTATGCTGGATATGGGCAAAGCTTACGAAGGAGCCAGGGAATTTGAAAATGCGATGGAGATGTATAAGGAGGTTTCTCAGAGAGAAAGAGAGAACACTGAGGCTTATTACTGCATGGCAAGAATCTACAGCAAAAAAAAGGACCACTCCAGCGCTATTCAGGTATTAAGAGATGGGCTGAGGTATTCCAGAAACAACCCAGCCTTGCATTATGCCTTGGGGCACGAATACAGAGCCATGAAAATTGAGGAAGTAGCAATCCAGGAATATCTCAAGGCTGTAAAACTGGACAGTGAGAAATATAAAGATGCTTACCGTCACATAGGTAATATCTACTATGTAAAACAAGACCACAAGAAGGCAAAGAAACATTATGAGTTATATATTAATGCTGGAGGTACCGATCCAAAGGTAGTTAAATTGCTCAGAAAATTGCAGTGATATAGCAAAAATTCTGATCCCGAGTATATTTATATATAAGGGTCCTTTCAATTCATCTGTGGTGTTGCTGGTATAATTCATAATGATCGGAGTTTCTTATGGGTAACAAAAAAAAATTTTCGCTTTCGGTTGGTAATGGATTGCCAATAAATTTTCTGGTCATTGCTTTAATTTTTTTAACCCTGCAAAAAACCATTGCCCAACAGTTTCCAGATACCATTTGGATACCTGTGACTTTTTATGATTTTCACTCTGATAAAAGTAACCCAGAGTTTGAAGTTGATCACACTGGCAGTTTGCGCAAGGGAATGGTTGCGGATACGCTCAATGCCAGTAAAAAGCCGGTTTTAGGTTCAAAACCCTTCTTTAATTATTACATTCACAAATGGTTTGAACCATGGCAGCCGGGCGATTTTACCATTCCGGAGTATGCTGACCGAAATGGTGTTAAGCATGAAATTATTACCGTATCCTATGATACTGCCTTTAAAAATATCGTCATTAAAGATTCTCTACCATTCATTCATATTGGTGATGGAGTATATCAGTTTGAGAGAAGTGGCGAGAACAGAACGAATGAATTTTTCTGGCTTGATGAGAGGGGTTTTGGCTTAGAGGACAGACGCCATAACTACTCATTTACAATGGAGTTGCACACCACTTTCACCTACAACCGAGGTTTGATATTTGAATTTTTGGGTGATGATGATGTATGGGCGTTTATAGATGGCAAACTGGCCATGGATATTGGGGGAATTCATGTCTCTTTAGAGGACGAGATTGTGCTGGATGAGATTGCCGATTCATTTGGACTTCAGGCTGGGAGAAAATACGACTTTGATTTCTTTTATGCTGAGCGCCATACAAATAACAGCCGTATTAAAATTACCACTAATCTTTTTACCCCTATGGCAAATTTACGTCTTTACTCAAAACCGGGTAACCCTGATCAAAATGAAGAATTCGTAATAATAAGTGGAGATACCATAGCTGCCGGTGAACAATTCTCTATTTATGCACATGCATTTGATACACTCGGATGGCGCAAGGATTGGGACAATCTGATTAGTCTTGAACTGATCGATCCTCAAAACAGAGCTGAACTGGTTTCTGGTGGCAATGGGAGTATAACGATTTTCCCTAAAACTCCTTTCACTACTATCTCTATTACTGCTACTTTCGTAAACCCCGAGGATCCTTATGCTAAACCTATAAAATCCACGGTTCAACTTGTTATCGGTCCAGGGGATGCGATTGCGGATTCTGCTGTAACTATTGATTCGGATGGCAATGGGTATATTGACCAGGTGGATGTTTACTTTAATAGCAAAGTTGCATTTAACCAGAAGATGAAAGACGCATTTGAAGTAAATTTCAGGGGAACTTCTTTTAAGATTGACAGTATCAGCCCTGTAAATGATGGCTCGGTGGTGAGGTTATTTCTTGAGGAAAAAATCACTGACCAGCTTCAGACTGATTGGAAGCCTCTGATAAATATCATAGATATCAAAGGGCTGGTGCCGGTTTCGGATATGGAAAGTAAAGATGGCGTCGGACCGGTGGTCAACAAGGCTAAGTTTTATTCGGGTTCGCTGTCAAATGAGCAGAGTGTTGGAACACCAGATTCAATCAGGGTTACCATAAGTGAACTGATTAATTGGCCGCCCAATAGCGATCCAAATCGAATTTTTCGTTTTTACCATAATAATAATGTCGTTCAGAATCCATTCACTTCGATGATTATTGTTGATGATAGCACTGCGATATTGATTGTTTCTGACAAGATCACTGTGGATGCAGGGCGAGACAGTATTCAATTGAGTTCTTCTGGTGGGGTAACCGATAAACCAGGAAACAAACCTCACATTAACAGCCGTAAAGCGGCAATTGAGTGGGGTGCGATCTCTCTTCAATATATTCCCAGCAATAGCCCATTTAGCCCCGGTATTACTGAGATTGATCCAAGAATAAGGCAGAGATTTGCGCCGGTTATTAATAAACAGACCAGAATTTCCGGGGGAACAGGAACAAAAGGCACTGTAATTCGTCTGGAAGTTAAAGGTAAACCGCTCAAGGTAATGAAAGTAGATTCCAAAATCGATAGCGCTTACGGCAGAGTTGTGGTTTATGATGTGGTAGGGAATCTGGTTCGATCGGATCTGTATGTGTTTAAAGTAGAGGGTAATGATTATGGTATTTACTGGGATGGTTATAATAAGAAAAAGAGAGCCGTTGGCAGAGGTACTTACCTGTTTTCTGTTGTAACCACGGATGTCGATAATAAAACTGACAAGAAACAGTTTAAAATCGGCGTTACCCGTAAACCGATAAAATAGAAGTTTTAAAAAAAAGGCAGGATTAATGACATTGAGAAAGATAATCAGAAAAATTCTACCGGTATTTTGCCTGTTAACTGGTGTCATGGAGATTCAGGGAACCGGTTTACCAGGAGAATTTCTTCTGACGCAGCGCTGGCGCGATATGATTGCACAATACTCACCACTTAACAACCCGGCATTTCTTACCGAAGAGAATTATCTTTCAGCCAGGCTGGCTTTTGCACCAATTCTCAATGGTGAATTCAAACATGGTGAGGTGGGGCTTACAATCCCCATTGGTTTGTATCAATCTGCCGGTGTTACCTTCCTTTTTTCCCCAGAGGGAACGGTTCAGGAGGGGATCGTAAGTGGAGATAACCTCATACCTGCCAAGGGAGGGAAATCCAACAGCAATTATCTGATCATTGCCTCATACGCATGGCATTTTTGGAACCGGCTTTCTGCAGGATTAAATCTTTCAACTGCTATTCAGACTGCATTTGGTGATCCGGTGTGGGGAGTAGGAATGGATCTGGGACTTACATACCGGCTTATCAGGGATCCGATATTAGGCGATCATTTGCTGGGACTTTCCACACAGAATCTAATCGCACCTCAGATGAAAGGGGAGACTGATGAAGCCGGGGCTGGAAGTTTTTCAAGAGATATGAAATTCAGTTGGCTTGGAAGATACTGGGAAAGTCGATTGGAAAGTGCAGTGGATTTTGATCTGAAGGATTTCTGGGCAGCAGCAGCAGAATTTAAAGATGGTGCCAGTGGTACCAGCGTTGCCAAGAAACTTGAGTGGGATCTTAATGTAAAACTTGGTGCCTGGGTGCTCAGGCTCCTAAAAATGTATCTTCAGTTTGGATTCGATGAAGATGCCCTTGATTATTGGGGTATGGCTTTTGGAGTGAATGCTCCCAGTGTAAATAATGGTCGCGACCTGGAAGTGTTATATCAATATAACGTGATGACTGAAAAGGATAATGATGCCACCGGGCATACTATTTACGCCAGAGTAGCTTTTGGAAAGCACAGAGAAGAGGTCTATGCACGCAGACTTGCCAGACTCGCTTCTCTTTCTCCTAATGAACTCTATAACAGAGCACGTAAGCTTTACTCTGAGAAAAAATACTGGGATGCCTTCTTTATATTCAGCAGGATTATTGTGGAATTTCCTGATTTTTTCAAAAATGACTGGGTGGAGTACTATAGAGCCAGTTGTCAGGAAGAGCTGGATATGAGAAACATGGCGATTCAAAATTACGACAAAATGAAAGATCAATACACCAAGAGTTCTGCAGTGCCTTATGCAGATCTTGGCATGATGAGAGTTTACTACCGCAATGGAGAATACGGAAGGGTATCAAATCAGTTTGTGGAATTAAGCAAACCGGATGTACCTGATTCTCTGAGGTTCCATGGAGCATATATCATGGGCCAATCTTATTTACAAATAAACGAATATGGAAAGGCAATTCAGGCACTTTCCATGGTCCCCGACTCTCATCCGGATTATGTTTATGCACAGCATGCTCTGGCTGTTGTCAGGGCGAGGCTGGATGATCAGAATACAAGTGATATTGTAACTGCACTTGAAAACTGCATAAGTACCAAACCGGTTACTGAGGGGCAAAAAGAGATGATCAACCGGTCATATCTGTTTCTTGGTTATATTTTTTATGAGGAAAACACTCTTTCCAAGGCCGTGGTTGCTTTGCGTATGGTACCGCAGAGCAGTTATTACTTTGAAGATGCACTGCTTGGGCAGTGCTGGACTGCTCTTAAAGCGAGGCAGTGGAATGATTGTATTACTTTAGGCCAGATGTTAAGAAAGAGTTCAAGTAAAACAGTTATTCAGTGTGAAGGGTTACTGATCCAGGCTTATGGTCATCTGCTTCAGAAACAGTATGATCAGGCGCGTACTCTTCTTATGGAAGCCTCAGAAAAAATTAAGAGTGCAGTTGCTCCGGACAATGACACCTTAAATTATCAGAGAATGCAATATGAAAGTAACAGGCTTTCCCATAGTTTCCTTGCAGAAAAAGTCGAAAAATTATCTCTGTCCGGAATCAATTCTTCTATGTCAGCACAAAATGACAGTCTTCATACTGCGCAGAAAGATTACATGAAAAAGTTCGACGACTATTTTCATTTCACTAATGAACATTACCGATCGCTGTTTTTTTCACGTAATATCATGAAAGTCAGCGAAGATATAGAATACGCACTGGCAACGGTTCAGAAGATCGCTGGAACACAGGCTGATTCGGAGAAGATTATCCAGCAGATGCAGGGACAGCAGGAACAGATTGATAAAGAGATCGAGCGTTTGAAAAAGGAAATGGAAGAACTGCAGAAAAAGGCGGATTAGATGGATTTTCTGGAATTGGTACGAAAAAGGCATTCTGTCAGGGATTTTTTAGATAAACCGGTTGATCAAACAGTACTGCTATCGGTTCTGGAAGCAGGCAGGTTAGCTCCTTCTGCGTGCAATTTTCAGCCCTGGGTATTTATTGTGATCCAAAAGATGGAGGGCAGGGAGAAATTAAGAACGGTTAATGATCGGCCCTGGTTCTTAAGCGCACCGGTTATATTGGCCGTGTGTTGCGATCGCAGTGTTTCCTGGAAGAGAAAAGATGGGAAAGACTTTGGTGATATAGATATTGCTATTGCATTGGATCATATCACTCTTGCTGCTGCAGAGAAAGATCTTGGTACCTGCTGGATTGGTTCATTTAATGCTTCTGAGGCCAGAAAAGTATTAAGGCTTCCAACATATATTGAACCAGTGGCATTTACCCCTATTGGCTATCCGGCATCTTCTTCATTTAATAAAGTTCGTAAATCCCTTCCTGAGATTCTTCACTGGGAATATTTCGGCGGAAAATAAAGTTGAGCCATTTGGTATAGGGGGCAAGGAATGCCTTGTCTATACCATATTTTTGCAATGATTTTTGCTATGCAAATATCTATTAGAACAGATAAAAAATGCGGATATGTTTCAAGAAATAATATATGAAGATGATTCGGTGATCGTGGTAAACAAGAATCCGGGCATTGCTGTAGTTTCTGGCCGTGGGATTAAGGATTCGGAAATTCTTTGCAAGTATCTGGAACAAATCAGGGGAATCAAAATATTTACAGTTCACAGACTGGACCGCGAAACCAGTGGAGTTATTATATTAGCCAAGACTGCTAAGGCGCATAGAAATTTATGCTTGCAGTTCGAAAAAAGGGAAACTGAGAAAACCTATCTGGCAGTAGTGTCCGGTAAGCCGGGTTATTCAGGCAGCATCTCAGAACCGATATATCAGTTTGGTTCAGGTCGAATGGGGGTAGATAAACGGGGTAAAAAGTCTCAGACTAATTACTTTGTTGAAAAAGAGTTCCGGAGTGCATCTTTGTTGAAGTTACATCCGATAACCGGGAGAAGACATCAGATAAGAGTTCACATGTACCATATAGGTCATCCTGTTTTGGGTGACAGGATTTATGGTTTTCCCAGGCCTGTTGGGAATGTGTCCAGGCTGATGTTACATGCCCACACTCTGACTGTTAAACTGGAAGATGGGATTAAAAAGACATTCTGTGCATCTACCGACAGCCAGTGGAATGCAATAATAGAAAGACTTCAGAGTGAAACAGAAGTCTGTGCCTGAAAAAATAATACATTAAGATTTTCGTTTTCTTTGATTCTTGCTGGTATCAGGAAGGTTAAAAATCAGTGACAAAGAGATAAAAAATACGTATTTTCAACAGTCTCAGTAAATTTCCGTTTACTTCTTGTTTTCAGCAGACAAAAAAAGATGCCTTTTTGCAGGAGTGAAATAAAGATTATGCTCAAGAAAAATCTACCGTTTACAAAACAGCAGATTGAATCCATCATTGAATCTAATCCTACGCCGTTTCACATATATGATGAAAGTGGTATTCGTAATAATGTGCGCAAACTAATCCAGGACTTCTCCTGGGCACCTGGTTTCAAGGAATACTTTGCGGTTAAGGCTGCACCCAATCCTTTTCTGATGAAAATTTTAAAAGATGAAGGGTGCGGAGCAGATTGCAGCTCCCTTGCAGAATTATTGCTGGCTGAAAAATGTGAATTGTCATCAGAACAGATAATGTTCTCTTCAAATGATACTCCTGCGATTGAGTTCCAGAAAGCCAGAGCGCTTGGTGCAATAATCAACCTGGATGATTTTTCTCATATTTCATATCTGGAAAAACATGCCGGGATCCCTCAACTTATCTGTTTGCGTTACAATCCGGGGCCTTTAAGAAGCGGCAATGCCATAATAGGAAATCCAGAGGAAGCAAAATATGGTTTTACCCGTGAGCAGGTTCACCAGGGTTACAGGCTTCTTGCTCAAAAGGGGGCCAGCCGTTTTGGGCTGCATACAATGGTGGCCTCAAATGAACTGAATCATCAGTATTTCATAGATACTGCAATCATGCTTTTTGAGTTGGCAGTTGAGGTATATAAAAACGATGGAATCAGGATTGAAATTGTAAATTTGGGAGGAGGAATTGGAATTCCTTATCGTCCTGAGCAGAATCCGGTAGATACGGCTGCGGTTTCAAGCGGAATAAAGGAAGCCTATGAAAGAATAATCGTTGCAGCCGGCCTTCACCCAATGAAAATATTTCTGGAATGTGGCAGGATGATTACCGGACCGTTTGGTTATCTGGTTTCCAAGGTTTTGCATATTAAGAATACTTACAAGAAGTACGCAGGGTTGGATGCCTGTATGGCAAATCTGATGCGGCCTGCTATTTATGGTGCTTACCATCACATTACTGTTCTAGGTAAAGAGAATGAGCCTTGTAATACCACCTATGATGTTACAGGGTCACTTTGCGAAAATAACGACAAATTCGCCATTGACAGACCTCTTCCGGAGATTGAACCCGGAGATATCGTGGTAATCCATGATGCGGGTGCACATGGACATGCGATGGGGTTTAATTACAATGGTAAATTGCGTTCTGCAGAACTGCTGCTGCGGGAAAATGGGGATGTGATTCAAATCCGCAGGGCTGAAAAAGTTGAAGATCATTTTGCTACTCTGGATTTCGACCAACTTAAATATTTTTCCTGAAAGGAATTGCTTGTGAATCAGTTAGAGCTCAGGTACGGAATTAACCCGCATCAGGCACCCGCAAGAATTTTCATGGGTTCTGGACAACTTCCAATTACAGTTCTTAATGGCAGACCCGGGTATATAAATCTTCTGGATGCGTTTAATTCATGGCTTTTAGTGAAGGAGTTGAAGGAGGCGCTGAAGCTTCCTGCTGCAGCATCATTTAAGCATGTAAGTCCTGCGGGAGCTGCGGTGGCGGTTCCGCTCACTAAAGAGCTTAAAAAAGCTTATTTCGTGGATGATCTGGAGCTTAGTCCTTTAGCTACCGCTTATGCCAGGGCTCGTGGAGCGGATAGAGTGTCCAGCTTTGGTGATTTTGTAGCCCTTAGTGACACTGTAGATCTTAGCACTGCAAAACTTCTGAAAAGAGAGGTTTCGGATGGAGTCATTGCTCCGGGTTTTGAAGATGAGGCTCTGGAGGTTTTGAAATCCAAAAAGAAAGGGGGATATGTGGTTATCCAGATTGATCCCTCTTACGAGCCACCAGTAATGGAAACACGTGAAATTATGGGCATCCGTTTTGAACAGCGCCGTAATGACATCAGACTTTCTGACGCTTGTCTTAAAAACAGGGTGACTGCTAATAAGAAATTTCCAGACAATGCCATAAGAGATCTGATAGTGGCACAGATTACTCTTAAATATACTCAGTCCAATTCTGTTTGCCTGGCTCTTGATGGGCAGGTAATAGGAGTGGGAGCTGGGCAGCAATCCAGAATCCATTGTGTAAGACTTGCTGCTTCGAAGGCTGATCGCTGGTATCTAAGGCAGAACCCTTCGGTAATTAACTTGAATTTTAAAGAAAAGATTGGACGACCCGACCGGGACAATGCTATTGACCAGTTTCTGGAGGACAATCTCTCTCCTGCAGAGCTTTTCACCTGGCAGAACAATTTTGTGCAGGCACCGGTCCGTTTATCATTCGATCAGAAAAGGGAATGGCTTAACCTGATGAGTGGTGTTTCAATGGCATCGGATGCATTCTTTCCTTTCAGGGACAGTATTGATCGCGCTCAGCAAAGTGGTGTAGGTTTCATTGTGCAACCGGGTGGTTCGGTTAGGGATGATATTGTAATAGAAGCATGCAATGAGTATGGAATGGTGATGGCTTTCAGTGGTATAAGATTGTTTCACCATTGATTGTTTTTTCTCTCTTGCTTTTTTTCATCTATTCTTATATATTATCGACCTCGATTCTTCCACGAATCGGGGTCTGCTCATTAAAATACCGACAATATGCGATCACCTGAAGGCGTATTGGGTGATGGCAACCCGCAGAGTGGTAAAAACATTAAAAAAAGAAGTTGCATTTTCTTAAATGTTTTACTATTTTAACGGGCACAAATTTGAAATGAATGTCTTATAAGGGTAAGGCAAGCAAGTTTCTGCGGTAATTTCAGTATCGCAAGTCTGCGATTGATTCTCCCCTTTCAGTGAAAACGAGAA
>Ga0209510_1000775_pt1 | contig 40548 bp, 36 predicted proteins | sample BiotimSIPDNA_FD_185749 | JGI IMG/M metagenome (GOLD analysis project Ga0209510, IMG submission 185749) | Anaerobic biogas reactor microbial communites from Washington, USA - Biogas_R1 time_0 SIP DNA (SPAdes) (version 2) | ecosystem: Engineered > Bioreactor > Anaerobic > Unclassified | place...
GAGCCACCCACCGCGAGCTGTCGATCAAAATCCTGCACAAATCCGATCCGAAACGCCCATCTGCATGGATTCTCCCTGCCTACGCTCACTACCAAGACACCATTTCTTGAGGTTTTGCAAGAGGCTCAGATAGCCATCGCGGACATCGTCAGCTCCATCAAAAATGCCACGGACAATCTCAGACAGAGCCGTGAGGCTTACGAAAGATACCTGTATGAAGATGCTCCCCTGGAAAAAGAGAATCTGATGCGAAGCGTGGATAACGCTCGAATGGATCTGGCCAATGAGAAAACGAACCAGGCGGCGCTCAGAACCAACCTGCTCTCCACGTCCATGGGCGACGAAGCCGCTCGCGAGCAAATCCAGAATCAGATCGACAGCTCAGAACAGAGAATTGAAGAGCTCAAGAGGGCCGAGGAAAGGGCGGTCTACAATCTGCGGATTTTCAAACAGTATACCTTTCCCGAGCAATCCCGGAGACTGGAGCAGAGTAAGACAAGATCCGAGATGGATCTTCAGAAACAGCTTGTTAATGCCGCTGCGCAGCGGGTACAGTTGGATGTTAGAATTTCAGCGCAGAGGCAACGGGTGGATTCTCAGGAGAGAGGAAGAGAGCAGTTGATTGAGAACATTGCGATGTTGGAGGTAAGAGCCCCCGTAGCCGGAACCATCTCCTACGGCGATCCAGACCCGCGACGCCGTTATGGTGAGCAGAAGGAAATCATCGTGGGAACCACCATGAATCGCAGGGAGGTTATCGGCAGTATTCCCGACTTGAGTCAGCTCATTGTAAATGTTGACATTCCAGAGGCGACCCGTTCGAAAATCTCAGCAGGCATGCGCGCTGAAATGCGTATCAAAGCGCTGCCTAACCTCCAACTGTCCGGAGTTGTCTCAAAGATTGCGGACATGGCGTCAAACTTGATTCCATATGATCAGAGCAGTCCCAAAATCTATCCTACCGTCATCCGTTTGGACCAGACCAATCCAGACCTCAGGCCCGGGATGACCATTGAGGTGGATATGATTTCCGAAGTGATTTCCGATGTTTTTTTCGTTCCCGTCGAAGCGCTTTACGTGAAAGAGGGAGATATCTTCTGCAACGTCATGAAAGCGACCGGATCGGAAGTGCGCAAGGTTACCATGGGGAAAAGCTCCAGCAGCTACGTAGAGATTGTCGAAGGGCTCAATGAAGGGGAGCGTGTTATTCTGACTCGGGAGGAGTCGTAAAGTGAGCTTGATTCGGTTAGAAGGAATCAGCCGGGTTTACGGCAGTGGCCCTGCCGCCGTGCATGCATTGCGACCCACTCACTTGACTTTTGAAGAGGGTATGCTGGTTGCCATTTTCGGGGTATCCGGCTCCGGGAAATCCACGCTGCTCAACATGCTGGGGCTGCTCGACGAACCCACCTCGGGCGATTACCTGCTCGAAGGACGTAACGTGGCAAAACTGACAGACGCCACCCGCTCGGTGATCCGATGCAAGCAGATCGGTATTATCTTTCAATCGTTCAATCTCTTTCCTCATTTTTCAATTTTAGAAAATGTCTGCATGCCCATGCGTTTTGCCGGTGTGGAACGTCATGAAATGAAGGCGCGCGCGTCTGAGCTGTTAAACCGTGTCGGACTGGGTGACCGCCTGTCCCACAGCCCCTCGCAGCTTTCCGGCGGGCAATGCCAGCGCGTTGCCATTGCAAGGGCGCTGGCCAATAGTCCCTCCGTCATTTTAGCGGATGAACCGACCGGTAATCTGGATGAAAAAACCGGCAATGAAATCCTGGCTATTTTCCATGAACTGGTAGATGAAGGGCACACGGTGATCATGGTCACGCACAACGCAGAGTACGAAAAACAGGTGCATCGAATTATAGAACTTCATGATGGGAATGTGGTGCGGCAATGAGTCTCATTTACAACGTAGAATCCACTTGGTTGAGTTTAAGGCACCATGCTTTCCGCTCACTGCTCGCGATGCTCGGGGTGGTTCTTGGTGTCGCGGCGGTGGTGGGCATGCTCGCGGTCAGCGAAGGAGCACGCGTTGAGTCGGTGGAACGTATTCAGCGGCAGGGCGTCGACAACATCATTCTTCACTCCGAAGAACCCGACGCCAGAGCGACCGGCGGCGATGAGGTCTATTTCTACGGAATTACCACCGAAGACCTGGAGCATTTCAGAACCGTATTTGACAACGTTAAGAAAGTGGTTCCCGTGGTGCAGCTTCGGCAGCCCATCTATGCCAACGGCAAACTGACCGATGTCGTTCTCATGGGCGTAGGTCCGCGATTCTTGAAGATATCCAGGTCGGAGAATGCCGACTCGCGAGGTCGGTGGATTTCTGAAACGGACAGTAGAACCGCCTCGATGGTTTGTTCCGTCGGAGTCGATGCCGCCCGCCAGCTTTTTGGTCTGGAAGATCCGCTGGGTAAAACAGTTTCCGTTTTTGGAGCATCATTCAAGGTGGTCGGACTGATCAACAATCCATTGCGCTCGAAACTGGCCGGAAAACACGACATCAACAACCTGGTGTTTATCGATTATGAAAACCTGCTCTCCACCTTCAAGCGGGATACGCTGCAAGTCGTGGCCGACTACACCTATGTGCAGGTTGAAGATCTGGCCTATCTCAAGAATACAGCAGATCGCATCCGAACCTACCTTTCGGAAACGCATGAATTACCCGACTACACAATTAGTGTTCCCTATGAGCTGCTCCTTGCAGAACAGGCCACGCAGCGTGTGTTTTCGGTGGTCATGAGCTCCATTGCTGCGATCTCATTGGTCGTGGGTGGTATCGGAATCATGAACATCATGCTTGCCAACATCTATGAACGAACCAAGGAAATCGGAACCCTGCGTGCGCTGGGCGCACAGCGACGGACCATACTAACCCAGTTTCTCTTTGAAGCCGTTACACTGACCGGGCTCGGAGGCATTCTCGGAGTCACCATCGGCTTTCTGATAGCTCTGGTCATTGAATACTCGGCCGGCATGCCGACTGTGGTCACCCCAGTCAGTATAATTGTCGCGCTTACAGTATCCGTCCTTACCGGTATCATTTTCGGAACCCATCCGGCGTGGAAAGCTGCCAACCTAAGTCCCATCGAGGCCTTGCGGCGCTAAGATCGCGTGCAGTCCCAAAATATATAGCAGTCTTAAATCATACATGTATAATACCATTTAACAGTTGACTTTGCAATGATGTATGCTACATTCGTGCCATGGAGAAGACGGCTTCAGAAAAACCTGCGAATACATGGTTGAATATACTTCGGGTTCGGGCGGTATCGTAAATAATCCAAAGTCAAATTTTTAGTCAAAACAAATCATTCAATCTTTTATATTACCGAGCCAAAATTTACAGGCATGTAAAAGATTGTAATCACTGTATCTTTAATGAATTTTTTGTTGTCCCACTCTAAAACTTTTCCGTCCCAAGGCGCGGGGTCACACTTGGGGCAACATTCTTGGTTTTGATTATTCATGGCTATAATTGATTAATAATAAATTTTAACAACCAACACATGTGGTTTTTTTATTGACTAACGTGATCAATTTTTTTAGTTTCGGTCCGTCTATGCTTTTTAAATCCGGGATTTTAACATGTTTCATTGTTTTACCCCCTCCTTCAAAAAGCTTAATCTCTTCCTTATCCAGGCCTATGATAGAAAAACCGACATGTACCCTGCTTTTCATTGCCGCAATATAAAACTTCCCCCCGCATAAGACGATTACGCCCCAGCCGACTTTTTCCTCGCAGTCTTTGATGACTTCAAAAAATATTTTTCGCAGAGCCAGGATAATCTCTTTTTGCGGAGATTTTTGCTTTTCTATGTATTGTTTTACTTTCTCATCCATATTATTTAGTCATAGCTTTAACTTTAAAAACTTTCGGCATTTTCTCTATCGCATAGCGCAAAGCCCTGCGAGGCATTATGGTTTTATTTTTCATCACATAATCAAAGACCTCTTTTTGATGAGATTCACTGGCAGTCTTTAGCATCCAGCCGTAGCCTTTCTGAACCAAATCATCTTCATCCAAAAGTAAAATGTCCGCAATCTCAAAAATATCATTCAAAAATTTACCCCGTCTGGCGGGAAGGATCAAAGAAACCGCGGCCACCCGACGCATCCAGCGATTTTCTAACTTTGCCCATTTCTTCAAATTTTCCAAATATTTTGGATACATTTCCACAAATGAACCAATCGTGTGATTGCCCAAAGTGTCGCAGGACGCCCAATTGGAAACATAATTTTCTACCCATTTTTCAAAAACCTTGAAATCTGCCGGCTCATAATGTTCACGAATCAAAAAGGAAAAATGGCAGGCGATAAACGATTCTTCCATATAGCCCGACTGCCAAAGCACTTCGCACAAGTCAAATACCGATTGTTTGTCCTTAGCTACAATATCCTTATCAAACGCTTTGGCTATCTTTGTAACTATGGCCGTTTTAACACCGTAGATATTCACTTTTTCCTTAAAAAAACGCTGCCCCGTAACTTTGGTATGAGGGTCGCTGTTTTGCTTTAGTTCTTGACGGATTTTGACAATAATGATATTCATTTTCCCAATTTGTTATATTGACCTTTAGTGATAAAAATCCGGCGATGATTTGGGTTGGACAATTCCCGCTCCAGTTCTTGTCTTTGTCCATAACCCCAACTGATAACTTTCTTGGATGTAAGATCAATATCAATGAAAAATCTGGTATCCGAATCCGTTTTTTTAATGTGTGGTTTTAACATAATTTGGACCTTTAGTGAGTAGAGAGTTTCGACGATTTTGACTTCCGGAAAACATGCGTTTTCTGATTCTACTTTCTTCTGTTTTGAATCGTTTGTTTTTTCAGTTCCTCACGCCGCTTCAAAATCTCTTGCTTGCGTCCAAAGTAAACATCATCGGGGGTGACATTTCCTAATGCTTCATGATACCGTTCGCTGTTATACCAAGCAACAAATTTTGTGATTTCATTTTCCGGTTAGTCGGGGTGTTCCCACACCTGCAGCTCGATTTTTTCTTTCAAACTGCGATGGTAAATGTTTGTATATTCTCACTCCCTGATCCTTTCACCTCGGTAATCGCCCAATCAACCTTCTTCCCTATAAGGTGCAACACTGTTCATCGGCAGCGATTTTAACTCTTTTTATAAAAAATAGTTATGAAAGAATAATTTTTACACCACACGGGGAACGGACTGAATCAGCCGCAGCAGCGTCTCCGGACTGGCGGAATACCTTAATCTTAATACAGGTCTTTTTCAAGTACCGAGTATACGGATATTAGGGGTCGTGTATAACAAAAAAGCTCGGCTGAATCTCCGGCCGGGACTTAACATGTCTGTTTTTTCCGATTTTAATCGATGTCAATGGGCTTGAGCTCTTTTCCTTTCAGACCGGGATAGTCCGCCGTATAACGGTAGACTCTGAATACCTGTGCTTCGAATACGCCAAAGCCCGTGCCGCCGCCCCATTCGGGCAAATGACCGGGCATTCCGTTGGTTCCTGCAACAGCCGGATCTTCACGCGAGACGACAAAATGCGGCAGTTCTTCCGCCTGTGCGGGCTGCTGACCGCCAAAGCCCGGCATCCCGCCAAAACCGCCCATGCCGCCGGGCACGCCGAAACCGCCGCCGCCCATCATCCCCGGGATTGATTTCGTATCGGAACCGTTGGGACCGTCGGCGCCCGTAAAAGCACACCGCCAGAGGACTTCGTTGTCCGGAGACACTTCAAAAATGACACCATACGCTCCGGAACAGATCAGTGTATTGCCGTTGGGCAGACGTTCGGCACCGGAAATATGCATCGAGAAAAACTCGGTTTTATCAGGGGCCCGATATGTCCAGACCGGCTTGTCCGGCCCGAATGCTTTTCCTTTTTGAAGAGGATAGCTGCCATCAGCATTCAGCGGCGGAACAATTTCATCGACTGTCGAATAGTCCCCATCGGATCGATAGGGGCCGTTATTGAAGACCATGATGTGCCCCTCTCCGGGACGTCCTTTCGGAATCCAGTGGACGTCATGCTGATTGAAAAACTGTTGGTCTTCCATGGTTCCGGCGCGATAAGCTCTCGGATTTCCCCATCGAAAAATGAGGTCGCCGCCCTTGCCGCATTTGCCGCCGGTATGCTCTGCGGCTTCTTCAGTTGTCGTGCTGTGGTCAATAACCCAAATCTCACTGAAGCCGTAGCAGCTTATCGCAATCTGATCCAGCTCGGCATTATAGTCAATCGCATTCGTATGCATCCAGTCCGGCGGAGCAGTGCCGCCTGCGCCGGCCAATCCCGGCATAGCGCCGCCCCCGAAACCGCCAAAACCACCCATGGCGCCGCCCGGGCCGCCCCTACCACCCCTCGGGCCGCCCATAGCGCCTCCCGGACCCCCAAAACCGCCCATGCCGCCAAAACCCGGCATCCCCGTCGGCTGAGCGCCTCCGGCTGGAGTGATATCACGATTTGCTGTGAAATTAATATCAATCAATTCCGGGTGCGCGGCAACATTGCCATAATTGGCTTTGCTCGAATCGATATCCTGAATCAGATGGTCCCAGGCATGCCACTGCCAGACAATTTCGCCGCCGCCTTTTTCCTTATCGGGTTTGACTTCGATGATATAATCCGGATGCAGTACGCTGTTACCCTGCATGCGCGGATCACGCCCGGCCGCGATGGCCTCTTGGGCTGTTTTTCGCTCCCAGCAGATGCACAGAATATTGCCGTTGGGCATGCGTTCGATATCGTGGTGCATCAGATGGTCATCGCTGGAATAAATAAACTCCCAAACCACGTTACCATCCCAGTCAAGTTCCTGAATCCTGCCGCCGGCGCCGCCGCCTTTGCTTTCGATTTGGCTCAATCCTCCGAATCCCGGCATACCGGCGCCAAATCCCATGCCGCCGCCAAATCCGAATGCGGGCGATCCGGCAGCGCCTTGATCTCCCGGAGGAGACTGCTGCTGGAGCTGATCAACGGTGCTTGTACGCAGCAGGTTGCCGTTTTCGAGCAGATAAGCGCTGATCGCAGGTGTACCGTCATTTTCCCAGTAATGCACAATGTTGCCGTCCATGTCGATAAGATATGTCGTTGTGTGAAAATTGGGTGCGACCAGTGTGTAGCCGTCATGTGTTTTTGACTGATCTGCTGAGCCATTCAATATCACAACCTGAGAAACAAAAGCCATGATAACGAAGCCTATTTTCATCGTTTTCATTTCATCTTTTTCCTAATCAATCTGATTTTCAATTTAAACTTCAGTGGTTTGCATAACCGCCTTTTGGCTTAATTTTCCTGAACTGGGGAATCGCTGTTTTTCACCGTCAGATCCTTACCTTTTAATGCCGGATGGTCTAACGGGATTCGGTATGCTCTGAATATTTGCGAAGGAAAACCGCCGCCCATCATACCGCCCATGCCGCCCATACGGCCCCCGCGAGCGCCGCCTCTTGCCCCGGCCTGGGCAGTAAATCGATAATCCCATACAATCTGCTTATCAGCCGTCACCTCGAACAAATGACCCCGGGGCCCCTCACAGATCAGCGTATTTCCATTCGGCAGACGCTGAGCGCCTGAAATATTGGTAGCGTAAAAATTCGTTTTGTCATCCGGGTCCATATAGTGCCAAACCGGTTCCACAGCCGCGAACTTCTTGCCGTCTATCTTGAATGTGCCGTTATCAAGCGGCAGTATAAACTCTTCAACAGTAGAGTACCTTCCGTCCTGACGATTGGGGCCATTGTTGAAAATCAGCATATTGCCTTCGCCCGGCAAACCTTTGGCGATCCATTGAATATCATGCGGGCAGAACAGCGTCTGATCAGCGTTGGTACCCTGTTTATATGCAGCGGGATTACCCCATCGATACAGAATATCCCCGCCCTTGCCGAACTTGCCGCCGGCGTGTCCGGCCGCTTCTTGGGTCGTGGTGCTGTGGTCAATGATCCAGAATTCGCTGAACGTATAACTGCTTACGGCAATCAAATCCAGCTCTTCGTTATAGTCAATCGCATTAAAGTGGGTCCAATCTTCGGTAGCGATTCGTCCTCCGCCGCCCATGCCCATACCGCCCATCATACCTCCACCCATGCCGCCGCGATTACCCTGTCTGCCACCACCGGCAGGTGCATCCGCCCAGCTTTCCGAATAATTGATATCGATCCGCTCGGGATGCTCGGTAACGTTTCCATAATTGGATTTGCTTTCATCAAAATCCTGAATCAAATGATCCCAGACGTACCATTGCCAGATAACCTCCCATTGATTATCACCCGTTCGTTTAAGTTCTATAATACAATCCGGATTCAGCGAACCGTTTTGATATTCGGGATTGCGTCCGGCGGCGATGGACTCATCAGCCGTTTTACGATCCCAGCATATCAGTAATAGATTGCCGTTGGGGATTTTTTTCATATCATGATGGGGGACCACGGTATCCGTTGCATACTCATATTCCCAAACGCTATTTCCATCCCAGTCAATTTCCTGCAGTTTTCCCCCTGCCCCGATTCCGCTGGGACGTTGCGGCTCGGTTTGGCCCTGAGCGGCACCCTGTCCCCCGCGACGCTGTCCCATGCCTATGCCGAAGCCCATCCCCCCCAAACCCATTCCGCCTCCGGTTGAGGACGAACGCAGCAGATTTCCGTTTTCAAGAAAATAGGTCGTGAATGCCGCCGATGAACCGGTTTCCCATGTATGTACAACCTGTCCGTCCATATTGATAAAATACGTTGTAGTGCCAAATAATGGGGAAAACAGTGTATATCCCCCATAGGCCTTACTGTTTGATTCCGAAAAGGCGCTGGGAGAAAGAATAACAGCGAAAACCGCTACCGACATGATAATTAACATTTGCTTTTTCATTCGACGCCTTCCCCTGAAATAAGTTATGTTTCATCGGTACTGTCCCGTTAGCTTTTGATGTTTTTACTGTGCCGTTTCAACATAATTGGGACAGTTGGTTAGTAGAAAGTTTCGACGATTTTGGCTTCCGGTAAACATGCGTTTTCTGATTCTACTTTCTTCTGTTTTGAATCGTTTGTTTTTCAGTACCTCACGCCGCTTCAGGATCTCTTGCTTGCGTCCAAAGTAAACATCATCGGGGGTGATATTTTCTAATGCTTCATGATACCGTTCGCTGTTATACCAAGCAACAAATTTTGTGATTTCTTTTTTCCAGTTGGTCGGGGTGTCCGACACCCAACCGGCCTGATTGCCGACCTCAAACAGCACCATTGAATGTTGGATGTCCAGTTCAGAAAAGAGGTCATGAAAGGTCTCCGGCCGTGTGCGAACCGTGCGATATTGAGTTTTTAAAGAACGGCGATCCATGTGACAACAAACGCTCTTGTTTTTGCCCAGATCAATCGCAAAATCGTGTTCATGCCAGATACTCCTAAACTTTACGTGAATAAATTTTTGTGCCGTCCCTGTGACGAGTACGTTATCGGGGGCAAGTATATCATACTCACGCCCCCGAGTATCTGGCTTTCATAGTCTCTTAAATTTTCCTTGTATTGTGGTTGGAGATTTGGTATTATAAGTTTTGCAACCAATAAACAGGGGATTATTGATCGTTATGAGGCCAGGAGAGGTGGACAAAAGAGGGTAATTAAGGTCGCGAATTGAAATCCACGGGACTGACAGATGTGAGGCTGTTGGCGGGGAGTTTTTGAGTTTAATGAGGAAAGGATGGGAAAGATGAAACAGTTGATGATTTTGGCAGTGGCAATGCTTTATATCGGCAGTCTTTCTTGGGCAGCCTGTCCATCGGCTGATCTGACTGAGGATAACTTTGTTGGATTAGAGGATTGTGCGATCATTGCCAAATGGTGGCTGGATGACTGTGATATAGCGAACGATTTCTGCGACGGAGCGGATTTTGACTTGTCAGGCCAAGTAACCCTTGACGACCTGCTGACCGTTGTACAGGAATGGCTGGAAGGCGAGGGGGTAGAAGAAAATGCCTATATGATATTGCTCCCCGGCTTGACGTTTCAGATGGGGGACAGCTTTAGTGAAGGAGGATCGTCCGTACTGCCTGTCCATCCGGTTACGTTAAGCCCCTTTTATATGGGTCGCTATGAACTCACCAATCAGCAGTATTGTGATTTTCTCAATTCGGCCTACAGTCAGAATTTAATCACCATCACCTCCAATGTAGTATACATGGCCGGTTCGGGGAAGAGCTATCCCTACTGCGACACTTATCAATCATCAACTGATAGCCAGATCAACTGGGACGGCAGCACGTTCAGTGTTCTCACCAAGAGCGGCCGCAGTATGGCCAACGACCCGATGGTGATGGTCTCTTGGTATGGGGCGGTGGCGTACTGCAATTGGCTCAGCCAGCAGGAGGGCAAGCCCCAGTGTTACAATCTTTCGACGTGGGCTTACGATCCTGCTGTCAAGGGCTACCACTTACCCACGGAGGCCCAGTGGGAATATGCCGCCCGGGGTGGGCTTTCAGGGAAGCGATTTCCATGGGGCGATACCATCAATCAAACACAGGCCAATTTTGTTAGCCGTAGTTTGGATTTTTATGATGTCAGCCCCGTCAAGAATCAAAACCATCCCCTCTGGAATGACGGGGTTAAGCCTTATACCTCGCCTGTGGGCTTCTTTGACCACGGGTTTAAATACAAGAGCATCTACAATTGGCCCGGCAGCGCCACCAGCTATCAGACAGATAATGGCGGCAATGGGTATGGCTTATATGATATGGCGGGCAATGTATGGGAGTTGTGTCAGGACTGGTACGACAGTTATAGTGCTGGTCCACAAACCAATCCAACTGGACCCACAACGGGGACTTTTCGTGTGCTTCGCGGCGGCAGTTGGAGCAACAATGCCCTCCAGTGCCGCGTTGCCAACCGGAGCTACAACACCCCGGCGATACGCACCCACCTCATCGGATTCCGTCTTTCCCTGGACTTTTAATAACCCTTTGCCCTTTTATTCTTTAACCTTTTACCCTTTGTGGGTTCAGGGGCGGAGCCCCTGCTCGCTATAACAATTGTAAATGATTGCATCCTCTTATGGCTGCGCGGTGGACACGTAAAAGACCTACCGGCAGTGAAATGGAAACATGCAAAAATTAATAAAATGGAAGCAAAAAAAACGCAAGCAAGCAATAATTAAACCCAAAGATCATTTACTGATATAGTATACTCTTTTTATAATTTTCGAATTTTTTTGGGCAAGCAAATACAGATTGACACTTTTGTAATAATGAATACAATGGATTCGCTTCATAAAGTAAAAAAATATCATAATATGGTGTTTTATGATGAATTTAACGGCCAAGTACAACAGGCGTGTCGAATCTGTTATGAGTGTGCTCATATTACTTGTGCTTACTCTGATAGGTGTCGGCATTTTGATACGGCAAAATGATGTCGATATCAGCCGGTTTGGCATTAACTTAACAACCGATGGCCCCGCCAGCCAAACTACCGCTCAATCAGCACAACAATCCATACTTGAGACTGTTATACCCGATGACTTCAGAACACTATCGGAAACCGAGACATACTTTCCCGATAATCTTTATGAAAAAATCAATGGTAAAGCCCCCTTGTACATCGATTGTGGATTTGTGGAATTATCAGCACAGCGAATCGTAAGTACGAAAGATGAGAATCTATGGGTGGAAATAGGACTCTTCGATATGGGCAATCAGATAAATGCCTTTTCGATTTTAAGTGTGCAAAGAAGGCCTGATGCCGCTAACGTCCCGCTTTTTAATCCTTCTTTCGGTTACAAGACCAGCAATGCACTTTATTTTATACAGGGGAAAAATTACATCGAGATGGTCGGCTCTGCCGAATCAGAATACCTGTCCGCTGCAATGATTTCAACTGCACAAAATCTCCTTACAAAATTGGCATCTGACCAAAACGCTGACATCCCGCAATTAAGTCTGTTTGTCCCGGAAAATCTGATTGAGGGCAGTATCAAAATTTATTTAAAAAACGCCTTCGGATTCGAGGGGTTTTCGGATGTTTTTTCCTGCCGTTATCAAATAAACAACGTAACCATAACAGCTTTTTTATCACAATATCCTGATCCACAAACCGCGCAAGCCAAAGCTGAGAGTTACTATAATTTCCTGATTGAATACGGCGGGAATAACAAAACCACTACTAATGAAGTATTAAAAAACAACAGGGTCAAAGTAGTCGATTTTTATGATACAACTGAAATTGTCTTTGCCACAGGGAATTATATAGGGGGCATCCACGAAGCAGCCAATCAGCAGGCGGCCGAGGATTTAGCTGCCCGTTTACTTGAGAAACTCAGTCAACAACCAGTAAACCAATGAAAAACCAGAGTAATATAAATCCAGGACGTCGGGAATTTTTGGTCCGTGCCGGTAAAGCGGGCGTATCAATAGCCGCTGCCGGCCTGGGTGCGGGCTTGTTATATGACAAAGATGGTCCCAGGGGCGGCGTTGATACCGATTCTCTTGTCACTTTGCCGGATTTTTCCACAGCGCCGGTTGATGGACAAACAATCAGCATTGTCCAGGGTTCAGATAGAAAAACAACGGTCAATAAAGCGATAGAGCTTCTCGGCGGCATCGATAGATTTGTTGGAAAAGGTCAAACCATTGTAATAAAGCCAAACATTGCGTTTGCTTCGTCTCCGATGCTCGGGGCAACTACCAATCCTGAACTTATCGGTGAAGTCGTTCGGGTGTGTTACAACGCCGGGGCAAAAAAAGTCATTGTTATGGACAACCCCATTAATGACCCGGCAAGCTGTTTTCTTTTAAGCGGTATCGGCAAGGCAGCAACGCAGGCCAGGGCAGAGGTTATAATGCCCAAAGAGCATCTTTTTCGAAATACAACTCTTGCCGGTGGAACACTGATTAAAGATTGGCCGATGCTTTTCGAGCCTCTTATCAAAGCCGACAAGCTAATCGGCATATCTCCTGTCAAAGACCACGCCAGGGCAGCAGCTTCGATGTCTATGAAAAACTGGTATGGCCTGCTTGGCGGAAGACGAAATATCTTTCATCAGGATATTAATAAGATTATCGCCGAACTGGCAATGCTCGTGAAACCTACACTGGTAATATTAGACGGAACGGAAGTTATGATGACCAACGGCCCGACCGGCGGCTCTACTTCCGATTTGAAGCGAACAAATACGATGATTGCAAGCACGAATTGTGTTGCGGCTGATTCCTTTGGATGTACACTGCTGGGGCTTACGCCATCCAAACTGCCCTATCTGTCGATAGCCCAGGAAGCCGGTGTAGGGACAACTGATTATGAATCTCTTAAACCTAAAATCGCAACGATAGAATAATGAAGATAGTCAATATAAGACGCATAAGCCAAGTTTTCTTTTTTACGCTGTTCGTAGGGTTCTGCATAGTCAGCACTATCGGGCAGGAGTTCTGGCAGATACGAAACTGGCCGGTCAACTGGTTTTTATACCTTGACCCATTAATATCTTTAGGAACTGCTTTAACCACGCATACACTGTATTGGCCGCTTTTATGGTCACTGGCGGTTGTGATATTGACCATAATTCTCGGACGGTTCTTCTGCGGCTGGATGTGTCCATTTGGAGCATTGCATCAGTTTGTGGGCTTTGTAGGTAATCGAAAAAAATCAACAGCTCAGAAAATCCAGCTGAATAAATACAGAAAAGCCCAGTGTATTAAGTATATTATCCTGATACTGTTGCTGGCAATGGCTGCTTTCCCCTCCATCGGGACAACGCTTCTTACCGGTATATTAGACCCTATACCCTTAGTCACTCGCTCATTCAATATAGCGATTCTCTCGATTTTCGACAGGTCTGTAGACGTCACCTCTGTAACACCCCGCTTCTACGAGGGAGCATGGCTGATGGGTGTTGTTTTTATTGCAGCGATTTTACTCAACCTGGTCATACCAAGATTTTATTGCAGATTCCTCTGTCCGCTCGGAGCATTATTCGGAATTTTAAGCAGGTTTTCAATTTGGCGAATCGGCAAGGTTCAGGATAAATGCCGCGAGTGTAAATTGTGCGAAAAAGCCTGCGAAGGAGGTTGCCACCCCAGCGGCAATATCAGAATCAGCGAGTGTGTGCTGTGCTTTAACTGCCGTGAAGACTGCAAAGATGAATTGATGGCCTATCAGACGAGTCAATCCAAAGCGGGTGAAATAACAAATCCCGATATTTCCCGAAGGGGTTTTGTCCTGTCGTTTGCCGGTGGTGTTTTCGCCACCCCTGCAATCAGGCTGGGCAATTTATTAGGAGCCAACTGGAAACATCAACAAATCAGGCCGCCGGGCGCTTTGGCAGAGGATGAATTTCTTAATAGATGCCTCAAGTGCGGCCAATGTATGCGTATCTGTCCTACGAATATTATCCAGCCGGATGGAATTCAAAACGGTATTGAAAAACTTTGGACACCCGTACTTAATTATCGAATCGGATCAAGCGGCTGCCAGTATAACTGCGTCGCCTGCGGCCAGATTTGCCCGACATCCGCCATCAGACCGATTACACTGGATGAAAAACATGGAACCGGTGAATTTTCCTCATCCGGGCCAATAAAAATGGGAACTGCCTTTTTTGACCGCAACCGATGTCTTCCCTGGTCGATGGACAGACCTTGTATCGTATGCGAAGAAAACTGCCCACTCAGTCCTAAAGCAATCTATACAATAGAAACATTCAATACTATAAGAGATGGTCAACTTGTAGTGAATGAATCGGATTATCATATCATTTACATTGAACAAACACTCGAACCCGGCAAATTTGCAAGCGGCGATTATTACGCTTCTTACAACGGAAAACGAATAAAAATTACTGCAAATGCTGCTAATTCTATCGAGCTTTCAGAGGAAATAGAAATTGAACAGGCCCCGGCTGCGGGTAGTATTATAGAAATACAGGTTAGACTGCAAAGACCTTATGTTGATATCGAAAAATGCATTGGCTGCGGAATATGTGAGCATGAATGCCCCGTGAGCGGCCTGAAAGCCATAAGAGTATCCGCTGTCGGGGAGACAAGAAGTTCCGACAGAGCTTTCGTATTGGGAGGCTGATTTAATACCATAATGCAAATTTCCGGCTGACAGCCATAACTTTAAAACCAATAAAACCTCAGCTAAAATATTAAGGATCAGAGAAAATTAAATATTAGTTGTGATACTTCATCCTCATCAATGCATTTAGTTCTTCTTAGTGCCCATCCTCCATTGTTTGTCCCTCCTTTGTGTACCGCTAATTATCCATCCAATCCCCGGGCAGGCGAGTAGTTTGGTTAATAGTAAAGGAATATATGATATCATCCCCTTCTCCATCTTGGTTAGGCTTGCCATCTTTCCAATAGCTTATCAATGTGCATTGCCCATTTTCGTTAACAAGAAGTTCAACCTCTCCTCCCCATTTATCCTTGACTTTTGATGCTTGTAAATCGATGACAAAGCCTTTTCCTTCAGCCGTTTTCTCCAATACTTCATAATATAAGGTATGTTTATGAATCCATTGCAAGCAATCGGTCATGTTGGGAGGAGGGAGTTGGCCCGTTTCATTGGACAAACCCTCTATAACAGAGGCCACATTCCTAAAGAATTCTCTAGCCAACATTTCATGCGTTGTAATCCGAGCAAACCACTGTGGATTCTTCCACAACAAAATAAAAGATGAAATACTAAAAACAAGTAGTGACAATATACAAATCACCTTCTTCATTTTCTAATCCCTTGATATGTCTACCTCAAGGATATTCCATTCCTTGACCAGTTTTCCTTAAAATTCCGTAAATATACGGTTTTTCACACACCTGAACACTTACAGACCGCATTTTTTGACAGACCTTGATTGCTCTGGCGTTCGTAAAATCAGGTTTTTCAGCATTTATCAGCATCATTTACCCAGTCAGCACCGGCTTCAAGCGTTTGATTCTTTCAAGGATTTCATAAAACAGCGACCTCGATACCAGCACCTCTACTCTGAAAGCGTCCTTTTTGCTTTCACCCATCGGGTTCCTCAAATCTAAACACATAAACTATTGTAAACTGCACCCATAAGCCCTATACTATCAAAATCTTACTTTTTTGCACGGATTTACTTGGGAAATCCGGGGTTAGAAATTAAACAGAAGGAAATTCCTCAAAACAATTGGTGTTGCGGGCATCACTCTTTCACTGGCGGTAGTGACAAATACTCTGGCATCGTCAGCCGAGCCAAACAAACCAAAAGAACCTAACGCTGCACAAATAAGACTTTCGACAGATGATCCCAATAAACCGGCAGATCCGAATGCTGTGCAAAACACCACCCCACAGGCAGCTAAAAGAGAGCTGAGTAAAACCGGTCTTAACGTCTCATGCCTGGCTTTGGGCGGCGATTTCAGCTTCCGCTTTGACGCGGTCAGCCTGTCGTTTATCACGTAAAGAACGATGAAGTTTTTCCAGCTCAATTACTTTTTCTTTTGACAAAGTATAATCCTTCATATATACTGTATATTAGACATAAGGTGTTTTAGGGTCGAGAAATACTGAATCTTTCAATCAAGAGCAGTATAACCTTTTTTGGAGACAGAAGCGATGAACAATAAAAATGTTGATAGAAGAGTCTTCCTTGGGACAGTCGGAACGGTAGGTATTTCTGCATCACTGGCAAATATTAATAATGCGTTTGGCGCAGGTCAGCCGCAAACCACCGGAACAGAGACCAATAAACCGGCAGATCCAAATGATGTAAAAACACAGCAGGAGCAAGCCGCATTGCTTGTGCCAAAAAGAGAGTTAGGTAAAACAGGCGTAAAAGTCTCAACCCTCGGTCTGGGGATGATGTACAATGTAGTCGATAACCAAATCATTCTTAGAAGCGCCTTGAGGTACGGCGTTACCTTCTGGGATACCGCCAGCAGTTACGGAGGCGGTAACAGCGAGCTTGGAATAGGCAATTTCTTCCAAGCGAATCCCGAGGAACGTAAAAATGTGTTCCTTGCCTCAAAAGCATCCGGTGCGAACTCTGTTGCACGGATTGATGAACGGTTGAAACAGTCGTTTGAAAGACTGAAAACAAATTATATTGATTTGTATGAATACCCACACGGATTGAGTAATCCTTCCCAGTTGAGCGATGATGTAAAAAAATGGGCTGAAAACGCAAAGAAGAACAACCAGATAAAATATTTCGGTTTCTCCGCTCACTCCAACCAAGCAGCCTTACTTGAAGCTGCAGCCAAGCTCGGCTGGATAGATGTCATTATGTTCAGCTATAACTATCGTTTAGCCCAGGATTCAGCTCTTCAAAAGGCCATTGATGCTGCTTATAAAGCTAAAATCGGTCTTGTCGCTATGAAAGCCGCCGGCAGCGCAAGCTCAGCCCGCGAAGGCGGACGCGGTTGGCGAGGCGGCCGTGAACAACCCGCTGCTGCAGAATCTACCGAGAGCCAAAAACTGAATGAACAACTCCTCGCCAGAGGTTTCACCCAGATTCAGGCTGCAATCAAACTCGTTATGGACGACCAGCGTATTAGCTGTGTCAATGTGGGTATGGATAATGTACCTATTCTAACTGCAAATGTCGCCGCTTCACTGGACAAAAATAAATTGACTGCTGAAGAACAGCAGGCATTTCGGCAATATGCACTGGCCACCTGCAGCGGTTATTGTGCCGGCTGTTCGCAGATATGCGATTCGGCTCTGCAGCAGAAGTCTTATGTCAGCGACATTATGCGTTCACTGATGTATTACAACAGCTACGGCAGGGAAGATATGGCTCGTGAAGTGTTTGCTCAAATCCCATCTGATGTACGAAGCAATCTTTTGCGAATTGACTACAGCACTGCCGAAGCCCGCTGCCCGCAACAAATCCCTATAAGAAACTACATTGCTGAGGCCTTTGAAAAACTGGCTTAAAATCTCTAAACATCGGAAATTCGCAAACTCTAAGGGGACATACATCTGTCCCCTTTATTTTTCTTAAAACTTTTATTTACAAGAATTTATACGACATCAAGGTGTTGTTCTTGCTTTCTTTAGGGTATCAACATCACTGCCTTTTGCATGACCGTAAATCGTCGCCGGCGTCTTGCATTCCAGCGATCGGTGGCATCGGCGTTCATCGTAAAACGCAAAATAGCGTCCCAGACCCAAACGGTCGAACCTGTGTTTGGCCAGATTAAAGATGTTCTTGGTTTTGAAACGTTTATGCGACGGGGTATTGATATGCTTGCCGCAGTGAATGGTCGCTTGTTTGCGCTGTTGATAACCTTTTGAAGCTTTGGCGAAGCGGCGAGGCCTGCTGGATTTAGTAGAAAGGCCGTTTTTACTCATTATGACGTGTAATTTTGCTTGTTTTTTTGGCGAAAACACGACACCCTATAAAAAGTTAAGAAAAGGTGTTTGGGAAACAGAGAATTGGGCCGTCTGCTCCAGACAGCCGTCGAATCCAATGGTTGGATTCGAAAATCATTGTGCAACAGGCTCATTATATAATAGTTTAGCTATTAAATTTGATTGTGATAAAAAAATTATTAAAAAAAATACCCCCTATCGGGATTATTTCTGAATTTCTCTACTGGCGCAGGCGCTACCGCAAATTATTCCAGGAAGCGCCTCCTGGGCATTATTACTCACCCTTGCCCGATGTTGAATGGGTACTCTCAAACACTGAGAAACTGTATCTTGAGAAAGTTAGTCTATCTTCAGATATCTGTCTCCAAGCGGATTTCCAAAAAAATCTTCGTTGTGATTTAGCAAAATACTTTCCAGAGTTTAATTTTCCAAAAGAACCCTCTGATGGTTTTCGATATCATGATAACAGCATGTTCGGATTAGGTTCCGGTCTTGTTTTATTTGGAATGATCCGACACTTTCAGCCCAAACAAATTATTGAGATTGGCTCCGGCTACTCTTCCGCACTCATGCTGGATACGAATGACCGATTTATGGATCGACAGATGAAACTGACCTTTATCGAACCTTATCCTGATCGCCTGCACAGCCTGCTCAAGGACGAAGATCGATCATGCTGCACAATTTTCGATAAACCCGTGCAAGACATCCCGCTTTCAATTTTTGAACGCTTACAGAAAAATGATATTCTTTTTGTCGATTCCTCACACGTCACAAAAATAGGAAGCGATGTCAATTACATCTTTTTCGAGATTCTCCCTGTACTTAAAGCCGGCGTCATCATCCACTTTCATGATATTTATTGGCCGTTTGAATATCCGCTGACATGGATTCAACAAGGGCGTGCTTGGAATGAAGCCTATCTATTAAGAGCCTTTTTACAATATAACAATAGTTTTGAAATTTTACATTTCAACCATTTCCTCGCTTCATGTTATTCTGAATTTTGTTGTCAGGTTACCGGGACATCCTCAACCGGAAGTTCGATCTGGATACGCAAAAAGGGCAAACCGTAAGAGGCCTGCCCTTTAATAAACGCCCTTGGATAATCGGCTGCCGTTCAATTTTTGATGCTATGGTTCCTGCCCCGGCGGCGACAGCAATGCCCTTGTTCCGTCAAGATACTCCAGATTCATCTCAAGGATCTGCTGGACCAACTGCTGTTTTTGCAATGCCATACGGATCAAGCGAATAGCTTGTTGAATATCTTTTCCGGAAACGCCGGCCGGAATTTCGTCTTTTGAAAGCTCACTCAAAAAGCGCATCGCGACTTCCTCTTTGTCGGATGCGCTCTGGATCAACATAACAGCTTGTTCTTTGTCGGCAATCGCTTCGAGCAGATTTCGAATCACAGCAACGTATGGTAATTCGACCCACTCAGAAACATAAATGCCGGTATTCGTGATATCAGCGCCTATGCTCGGACGATGAAAGTAATACACTCTTTGCCGGTCTCCGCTTAAGCATGGAACGACCGATATGCCGACGCCATAAAGTCCCTCGATCAGTTCAAAGCTACCGAACGGCTGGTCAAGGGATTCGCGACGCCCCATCCATGGCTCCCAAGCACCCCCGCTGATTTGTATCCGGAAAAAGACTGTCAGTCCATCTTTAGTCATATAAGGCGTCCATGCCTGTATTGCCTCAAGTTCATACGCCTCACGGATATTTGAAAAATTGTGCTGGATTGAAGATCGTGTGGCTGTAAAAATCCGTTTAAGCCCGCCGATATCAAATGTAGCGGTTTCCCACATAATCACTTTTTCATCTGCCGACAATGTGCAATTTGTCTGAAACGGTTCAATTTCCAACTCGCTGTGCCGTTTGACGGTTTGCCACGGCGCATCAGGACTGCTCCGGGTGGCCATCCAAATGGGACGTCTGGACCAGCCGAGAGTCTGCGGATCGGATACGGCGTAATATAACCGAAGTTTGTCTTCCGACATCCAGACCCCGTAAACCTGCGCCCCGCCGTTTTTCAGTTCGGACAGTTGCCGTTGCTGGTCATAAATCCCTGTTTCCGGATTTCGACGCGCCTCCCACAAGGCGTCTGTCTTCGAGGGCGTACTCCGGGCAAAAAAGAGGTTGTCCTCATCACTGGACACATGCACACGACCAGGTATGAACTCGTTCTCAAAATCATTAAGCTCAATCAGGAATATCGGGTTTTGCCGGCCTGCGTAAGAAATGGAACAAAAAAGATATAAAACAGCCGCCCAGCAATAGACCTGTCTCACGTGACACCTCCCTTTTCTGAATTCTTTCTCCGATTCAAGTGACCGCTGGATGAATCCTACACACAAACCCCATCGCAAGTCAACCTTTTCTTATTTTTCTTATACACAATCAACCCTTTATTTTGGGCTTATCGAACTCATTTCTTAAGGGTGTTGCGGGGGTTTGGGGTGTTGTTTTCTCTGTGGAAAACCTGTTGATAGTCTTATAGCATCTGTGGAGGCGTTTAAGAAATTTCCTGATTATCAGTATTGTCTGCCCGCTTTTCACAGCTTGGTTATACGGACAAAACATTTCCATTAACAGGTTGTCCACGGTTCAACTGTACTGGGTTTATATCTAAGTCTTTGTTTTACATATACTTATTTCACAGTAGGTTTGTTTCTTCACAATTTCACGCTTGGTATGACAAATACGGTTAATTAAATTTTTATATTCTTTTTTTATCCAATAGTACCCCGCCGTGTTAAGGGTAAGGGAGAATGATTTTATGGTGAAAAAATGCAGATAAGGCATAAAAACCCTTTCCAAAAGCCTGAATAGGGGGTACAATGCCGGATTGAATTTTGGACGCCGCGAATAACGTAAGGATAATTCAGACGCACGAGGAACGCTATGAAAGTAAAATTCAATCGAGCCGCGTTACAGGAAGCTTTGTCTTTCGTAACCAGCATTGTGCCCAGCCGCACCCCCAAACCCATTCTTCAGTGTCTTCGGATCACGACGGAAAAAGACGCCGTGCGTCTCTGTGCGACCGACCTGGAAGTTGGGATTACGGCGATTATCAACCAGGTCGAGGTTGCCGAGGCGGGGGATGTGGTCGTTCCGGCCGATAAACTCAGCTCGATTGTGCGTGAGAGTGTGGATGAGATCATTGAGTTTCAGGCAGCCGAGTCGGCGGTGCATCTGGTCGGGTCGGACAGCCGTTTTACGATTTACAGTCACGACCCGGCGCAGTATCCGGTCGTGCCGGGCTTTGAGGGCAAGGCCGACTTTGAGGTCAAGTTGGATAAGCTTCAGGAAGGCATCGAGCAGACGGTGTTTGCCGCTGCCAAAGAGAGCACCCGCTATGCGCTGAACGGCATCTTGTGGGAGATCACCGGAAAAAAACTGGCGATGGTGGCCACGGACGGACGGCGGCTGTCCAAGGCGATTATTCCTCTGGAAAAAGCCGGCACGCCTCCGGACGGGCGCATTATCGTGCCGGCCAAGACGATGACGATTTTGGACAAGATTCCGGTTCAGGACGGCGTGGTCGCGGGCGTTCGGTTCGTCAATAATCAGATTGTATTGATCTGCGGCGATGTCGTCGTCAGTTCCAATCTAGTGGAAGGCAATTTTCCGAAATACGAAGATATTATCCCGACGGATTATCAGAAGAAGCTGACCTTGCAGACGGCCCCGACGCTGAGTGCCGTGCGGCGCGCGGCGCTGCTGGCGACCGAAGACAGCAAGGGCGTCAAGCTGAGCATTTCCCAGAAGACACTGGTGTTTTCCAGTCGTGCGCCGGAGACCGGCGATGCACAGATCAATATGGCGGTCGAGTTTGACGGCGAGCCGATGGAGATCGGGTTCAATCCGCAATTTTTGGTGGACGTGCTGCGTGTGCTTCGGTCCAATGAGTTTGAGCTGCACTTGGGACAATCGGATCGTCCCGGTCTGATCAAAAGCGGTTCTAACTTTTTGTATATCATTATGCCGGTCAATCTGTAGAAAAGTTTAAAACTAAAATTGTAAAATTTAAAATTGCGGAGGCGGTTGCGCCGCGGTTTTTTATTCGCATGATGAACGAGAGCGAGCAGGACAAGTTGCTTCGGTCGGCAACACAGTGGCAGCGGCGGCCGCGGATGCGCTGTTATCGAGCGGGAGACGAGGCGGAATTGTTTTTACGCCGCGGCCAGCGTGATTTCAGTAAGAACGCATCGCTGGTCGATGCGTGGGAGTCGATTTTGCCGCCGGGCCTGCTTCCGTGGTGTCGGCTGGATCGCCGCGTCGGCAATGTGCTGACGATACAGGCGGCGCCGGGGCCGTATATGCACCAGCTTCGCATGATGCAGAACGAACTGATCGCCGAATTGCATCGCCGCTGTCCGGCGGCGGGCGTTCGCAAGCTTCACCTTATTCCATTAAAAGACGACGACGACAAGGAAATATAAATGACAACACCACTGCAACAGGAATACGGCGCCGACAACATCAAAATACTGGAAGGCCTTCAGGCCGTGCGTAAGCGACCGGATATGTACATAGGCAACCGGCAGGAAAGCGGTCTGCATCACTTGGTCTATGAAGTACTCGACAATTCCATCGACGAGGCGCTGGCCGGGCGGTGTGATCAGATCTTGCTGCATATTCACATGGACGGAAGCTGTTCGGTCGAAGACAACGGGCTGGGCATTCCGACGGAGATGCACAGCGAGGCCAAAAAGAGCGCCCTGGAAGTGGTGCTGACGGTGCTGCACGCCGGCGGTAAGTTTGACAACAAGGCCTACAAGGTTTCCGGCGGTCTGCACGGCGTCGGCGTCAGCGTGGTCAACGCCCTGAGCGAACGGCTGGAGGCCGACGTATGGCGCAACGGCAAGCACTATCATTTTGAGTGCGAGCGCGGCGTGGCCAAGGGGCCGGTGCGCGAGATGGGCGAGACCAACAAGCGCGGCACGCGCATCAACTTTCTGCCGGACAGCGAGATTTTCGAAGACATTGAGTTTAAATATGAAGTGCTGCAAAAACGCATTCGCGAGCTGGCGTACCTGAACGCCGGCGTGCACATCACCTATCAGGATGACCGTGTCGAAAAGAAAGAAGTCTATCATTACGAAAAAGGCATTCGGGCGTTTGTCGAATATCTCAACGAGGGCAAAGCGGGGCTGTCCAATGTCATTTATTTCAGCAAAGAAGACGCCGAGACGGGGATGTCGTGCGAGTTGGCGTTTCAATACAACGACAGCTATAACGAGGCCGTGATGGCGTATGCCAATAACATTCGTAACATCGACGGCGGCACGCACTTGTCGGGGTTTCGCACGGCGATGACACGGACGATGAACAATTACGCTCGCAATGCCAATTTGCTCAAAGGGAATCTAACGCCGACGGGCGACGATCTGCGCGAAGGGCTGACAGCGGTGATCTCGGTGAAGCTGCGCGAGCCACATTTTGAGGCGCAGACCAAGGTGCGTCTGTCTAACCCTGAAGTGGCCAGCTTCGTCGAGACGATGCTCAACGAGCAGTTGGCGACGTATCTGGAAGAAAACCCGGTCGAGGCCAAACGGATTTTGAACAAGGCGATTCAGGCGGCACAGGCCCGCGAGGCGGCTCGCAAAGCGCGCGAGTTGACGCGCCGCAAGGGTGCCCTGAGCAGCGGCAATCTGCCGGGCAAGTTGTGGGACTGTTCCAGCCGAGATACGGTTAATACAGAAATCTTTATCGTTGAGGGCGATTCGGCCGGCGGCTCGGCCAAGGCCGGGCGCGATCGGAACATCCAGGCGATCCTGCCGCTGAAGGGTAAGATTCTCAACGTCGAAAAGGCGCGGCTGGAAAAGATGCTCGGCCACGAAGAAATCCGCACCATCATCAGCGCATTGGGTACGGGGATCGGCACCGATGAGTTCGACTTAAGCAAGTGCCGCTACGGCAAGATCGTGCTGATGACCGACGCCGACGTCGATGGGGCGCACATTCGCACGCTGCTGCTGACGTTCTTTTTCCGGCAGATGCCGCAGTTGATTGAGGAGGACCGCATTTATATCGCCCAGCCGCCGTTGTATGAAATCAAGCGCAAGGGCGTTCGCGATTCCGAGTATATCCTCAACGAAAACCAGATGCGTAAAAACACCGAAAACCGCGGGCTGGACGGCACGACGCTGATCCTGCGCGAGCAGGACGGCTCGCAGCGGATATTCGAGCAGGCCAAGCTGGCTCTGCTGGTCAAGATCCTCAATGAGGCCGAGCGGAGCATCCATATTTTGCAGCGGCGCGGCGTGGTGTTCAAGGAATTTGTCGAGCAGTATTTTGACGGGCTGCGGCTGCCGGCCTGGCAGGTGCGGACGCAGGGGCAGAGCGAGTTTTTCTACGACAAGGACGCCTATGAGCGGCGGCTGGCGGAGATTCCGTATTTGAGCGAAACGCCTGATCAGGCCGAACAGGACGACACCTTTTTGGCCGAGGAGCTGCACGAGGTGCTGCGGCTCAATGAGATTTCCGAGCGGCTCAATCAGGATTACGGGCTGGATATGCGGGATTATCTGCTCAAGGCCCAAAAGACGGTGTCCGGGGAGGATTTGCCGACGCGGTTTGAGGTTGTCAATGGGCAGGATCGTTACCCCGCGGCGTCGCTGGACGAGATTTCGGCGACCATCCGCCAAGTCGGATCGCGGGATATGGAGATCAAGCGGTTTAAGGGCTTGGGTGAGATGAATTCCGAGCAGTTGTGGGATACAACGATGAATCCCGAAAAGCGGACACTCCTGAAAGTGCAAATGGAAGACGCCGGCGAAGCAGACCGTCTATTTAGTATATTGATGGGCGATGACGTAGAAAAGCGACGCAACTTTATTCAGGAACACGCGCTGGAAGTGCAAAATCTGGATATTTGAGGACAGAGGCCGGAAGACGGAAGTCAGAGGTCAGAAGCCGGGCGGTTTTTGCTTGCAAAGGGGCGTGCGGCCGTTTAAATAGAATCAGACAGCGGAAAAAGTGTATAAACTGTGCCCCAAAATCCGAAATAAGTGTATGGAGGCAATTATGCGACAAAAAGGTATGATTATTATAGTGACGGTGATTGCGGCCACGCTGGCAGGATGTCAGCAGAAGACGCAGACCGATCCGGCCGAACTGTCACGCAGCGCGACGGATGCTCGCAGGGCCGAGCTGAACGAACAACTGGCACGGCGTTATGAAAACCCCGAAGCCCATTACGAGCTGGGCAAGATTTTCCACCAAGAAGGGAATTTACTTCGGGCTGAGCAGCATTACAACGTCGCGATGGGGTTTGATCCGGTGCATCGGCGGGCGCAGGCGGCGATGGTTCGGCTGTTGAAAGATCGCCAGGAATCGCAGCGTGCCCAGATCACCGCCGATCTGTATATCAATCAGGCCGCGGCCAGCCCCGATGCGCTGATGGCGCTGGGGCGGAGTTTTCAGCGTGAGAAGCTGGATGATTTGGCCCTGACCAGCTACCAGCGGGCGATGGCGCTGGCTCCTAATACGGCATCGATTCATAAGCAATTGGGGTATTTCTACCTGGCCAAAAACGACCAAGTGCGGGCGGAAGGGTATTTTCGGCGGAGTTTTGAAATTGACCCGAATCAGCCGGATGTCGCCGCGGAATTGGGACGCATGGGCGTACAGGTAACGATTCCGCCGCGCAAGGCCACCGGTTTTTTGGGGCCGCTGCGGGACGCCGTCAGCGGCGACCCTGACGACGACCCGACGATCAAATAGCCTGCTGGCAGACAACAGCAAATCACATCGGCCGTCAATGACAATTCATTGGCGGCCTTTTTTTAACCACCGAGGACGCTGAGGACACTGAAGTTTGGTTTATTTCACAACATCGATATCCGCTGACGCACCTTCATCGGTCTGCTGCGCAGAGCCGATGCCACCCAGCCGTGTCCTCGGCGGCTTCGGTGGTTCATCTTGGATTGCATGAAAGCGGTCTGGTGTTATGAGTGTAACCGCTCGGCGACATAGGCATTAATGTGGTCGGCGGCTTTGCGGGTGGCTTCGGTGTCAGGCAGCCAGAGCATAATGCCGTCGATGTAGCCGCGGTCGCGCATCTGCCGCAGCGTCCAGTCGAAAGACACATCGAACACCCACCCCAATTGTAGCAGCTTGGCGTCGGTCAGCGTCGTCAAGAGGCGATAGTCGATGAGCCGGTTGTTGAGGATGCTGTCCAGAATTGCCGAGGTGACGTCGGGAGCGTCGGGAAACTCTACCTCAAACACAAAGGATTGTTTGTCTTCATGGAAGCGGCGATAGTTTTCGGCGCACAGGCAAAAGATGTCCAGCTTGTCCACGTCGCGGATCATCTTGCCAAAGTGCAGTGTGCGGTTGTCCAGTGCAGGCAGCTCTTTGGCGCCGTGAAACTCGATGGCATCGCGGATCAGGCGCTGCTCGTCCGATTCCAGTGTGTCGAGCAGGTTGTGTTCGGCGATGATCCGCAGGCCGAGCAGGCAGTGGTTTTCGCTGACGCTGTCTTTATAGGTGCGATATTTAGTAAACTGCTCAAACCGCCCCGCATCGTGCAGCAGGGCAATCGTCTCGGCCAACAGCGCATCGTCGGCGTTCATCGCCAGTGCCTCGGCCAGCGCCCGCATCTCGGCACACACCCGCCGCGTGTGACATTCCTTCAAATGAATATTATTATTCAAGTAATCATCGTCCGGCGTATAAAATGTCCGCACATACCCGGCGAACCATTGCTTAAGCGAATCCAGTTGTTGTTTGTGCATTGTTTGGCGTACCTTGTTAGGTTAAAGGTTAAAGTCAAAAATGTAAAACCAGAGCTTAAAATTCAAAATCGATGTGAACGTTCAGTTTTTCAATTTTGAATTATGGCTTTAACCTTTTGATTTCAAATTTAAAATTCTCTTTCCAGTGTTTCCTCGATAATGTCCAATAATTGCTTCAGCGTCGGTACGTCGATGGCGGGGGGGGGCATCAGGACGATGACATCGCCGAGGGGGCGGAGCATCGCGCCTTTGGGGCGCATCGCGGCGCAGACGGCGGCGCCGAGTTTGCGTTTGGCGTCGAAGGGTTGTCGGGTTGTCTTGTCCAGCACCAGTTCGATGCCGCCCATCAGGCCGCACTGCCGCACGTCGCCGACGGACGGCAGATCCGCGATGCGTGTGAACGCGGCGGCGATCAGGTCAATCTTTTCCGGCAGCGATTCGAGAATCCAGTTCTGTTCGAACAGGTCAAGGCTTGCGACGGCCGCCGCGCAGCCCAGCGCGTTGCCGGTGTAGGTATGGCCGTGATAGAAGGTCTTGTACGGGTCGCCTTTGGCGCAGAAGGCGTCAAAGACCTCCTGTGTCGTCAGTGTCGCCGCCAGCGGCAGATAGCCGCCGGTGATGCCCTTGGCCAGGCACATCAGGTCGGGTCGCACGTCGTCGTGTTCGCAGGCGAACATTTTTCCCGTGCGGGCAAAACCGGTGGCGACCTCATCGACGATCAGCAGCACGTTGTATCGGCGCGCCAACTGCTCGACGCTTTTTAAGAATCCCCTGGGATGCACGATAATGCCCGCCGCGCCTTGTACGAGCGGCTCTAAGACAATCGCGGCGATCTGTCCAGCGCAGGTCTTGAGCAGCGATTCGATGGCTTCAAGGCTGGCGGCGGCGCACTGGTCGGGCGTGCCATCAAACCGATACGGGTGCGGGCTGGAGACAAAGAGAGTCTCAAACAAGAGCGACTTGAAGATGCCGTGAAACAGGTCCATCCCGCCGACGCTGACCGCCCCGACCGTGTCGCCGTGATAGGCATCGCGGATGGCGATGAACCGCGTGCGGCAGGTGTCGCCGATGTTTTGCCAGTATTGATAGGCGATCTTGAGGGCGATTTCGACTGCCGTTGCACCGCTGTCGGAATAAAAGACCTTTTGCAGCCCGGCCGGCGCGATGCGCACCAATCGCTCGGCCAGCTCGGCTGCACGGGTCTGTCCCAGCCCCAGCAGCGTACTGTGGGCGATTCGGTCAAGCTGGTCACGAATTGCCGCGTCAATCGCCGGCACGCGGTGGCCGTGGACGTTGCACCACAGACTGCTGACGCCGTCAATATAGCGGCGGCCTTCGGTGTCGAACAGAAAAAACCCCTCGCCCCGCTCGATCATCACCGGTTCGCCGTCCAGCCAGTCGGCCATCTGCGTAAACGGATGCCAGAGGTACTGCTTGTCCAAGGCGATAGTGTCGGATGTTGTTTTGTCTTTCATTATTCGCAGGACGGGCTTTCGCCCATCGAAAAATACAAAGGTTAATATCAAAAAGTTAAACCAGCATCAAAACCTCAAAATCAAGAAGTGTTTTTCACGTCTCTCGATTGAACCGCGGCCATCCTATAATAAAGCCGGTTGAAAAACAAGGTACTGATGTTGCCGGCACTGGGAATGGCGGGGTAAAATGTTAAATGTGGGGAGCATATTCAGATTAAAAACCAAAAACAAAAGAGCAAAAATATTGACAATTCTTCGAATTGGCTGAATAAAAAGGGTGGGGGAAGGAGAGCGTTCTCCCTCCTCTTTATTAAGCCCGCGCAGCGGGCAGAATAAGATGCCGCCCGCTGCGCGGGAAGAGGGAGGGGAGGGGAAGCGGGCGTTTTTTTATTCCACGGGCTTACGCCCGGGGCTACAATATAGCGCCTCTTGCAGAGGCGATGAACATAACGTTTGCTGCGATGGCTCAGAGGAATGAATATCCACAAACGAAAGGGAAGGCGAACAATGGGACATACGTATTCGAACAATCTTTATCATATTATCTTCTCTTTCGTTATCCGTCTTTCCTTGATCGAGGGGTTGACCGGTCGCGGTTGGAATGAAATGTAGTGAAGTTTTTGTCGTTTTTAGATACAAAACAGCGGCTTTATCCCATAACTGCGGAACTTGGGCTAAAAGTGCGGAACCGGCTGCGCCGTGCTGATTTTGATACCGCCCCGTCACTGAGCGGCACCCCGCCTTGATAAAGCGGGGAGTTAGTTACAAAAAGAAATAAATACATCCCAATAGTCAATAATCAATCGTCAATTCAAGAGGCGGGGGCATGCAATAATAGGAATAATTCCATTCGACTTAGCAACTGAAGCAGCAAAAACTATGCCGAAATAAAATCAAAAAAGATTAACCTGAAACGATCCTTTCGCCGATATAATGCGTAGAGAACGAGAGAGGATGATAAATTCACAAGTGAAAAATAATGGCTCTTAATAAGTGACCCAGAAGGTCATCCGGGCTGAGTCTTGAAGCCGAGGCAACGTGTGGCGTGGACACAAGGCGGTAGGCAATTGCTGCCGGCAGGGACAACGCAATAACCGATAAGAGAAGAGCTATTTCAGATTAATGGGAGAGCAATTGGCTCTCCCATTCTTTTTGTTCAACGCTGAGCCAACCTGCTCGTACTAATGCATGGTGTCGGAATTGTACCCAAACGTAGTCAGCATCTGTTCGAGTTGCGCCTGCGCGATGGGTTTTGCCAAAAACTCATCAAACCCCACCGCCTTGGCCTTGCGCTCAATCCCTTCCAGCTTCAGTGCCGAGATCGCAATCAGCGGCAGCTTAAAGCCCATCTCGCGAAGCTGGCAGGCAACCATAAACCCGTCAAGTTCGGGGATGTGAATATCGATGAACATCAGATCGCAAGGATGAGACGCGACATAGCGAAGCGCCGCCTTGCCGTCAAAACAACACTCCACCTGACAGCCCATCCGTCTGATGGCCAGCTCCAAAAGACGCTGATAACCGGGGTCGTCTTCGACGATAAGTATATGCGGGTGTACACCCGGCGTTTCGTCCATAACAAACTCCCTTAAGCCTATACCCTCATTCTACCGCGCGAACACTACAAAACAAGCAAACAATCCGGGAATTTACGAAACAAAATTAAAAAATTCACCCGTGGTTTCAATGGCCCGCATCCGCAACTGAGATTTGATCTCCGCGACAACCCGCATCGTCAATGTTCCTTACATTTTCTCCGCCGTATCGCCGGTTGTTTTCAAAACGACGGTAGACGCCGGGGCGGCCGGGTTGTGCTTTTGCCCGGCGAACGTGGCTTTCTGTACCATCGCCCCGGCCCGGCGGCATCAGCGATTGGCTTTTTGTGGCCGAAAATTGGCTTTGATTGGGTTCGTTTTTCATTTGAAGATTGTTATTTTATAAGGGGTTATGGGAAAAATTGGGTTCGTTTGGAGATTTTTCTTTTACCACTGAGGACACAGAGGACACGGAGGGTAGATAATTGGGTTGGGTGGAATTTTTGTTGTTTTATGTTTTTTTGACACAGATTTACACTGATTAACGGGATTTACTGGATTTTTTTTACCATGAAGTTCATGAAGGACATGAAGGGTATTTTGGGGTTTTTGGGGTGGGGTTTGTTTTGAATTGATTCGAATTATTCTGTTCATGCTTTTCCTCCTGCGGGCGGTGTGCCCGATACGGTGCGTATTATACCAAAAAATGCGGTAAAAATCAATTTTTTTCGTTCACAGTCGCCCCCCCCCCCCCCCCCCCCCCCCATACACGGACTTTTTTCGTTGTGGCTTGCTCTCAGGCATGGATTAGTTACAATACAAGAAGAACGTAAAGAATATGACCAAGAGTTGTGGCTTGCTCTCAGGCATGGATTAGTTACAATTCGGCGACGATGGCATCCGCAAGGTCAATCGTTGTGGCTTGCTCTCAGGCATGGATTAGTTACAATAGTACTGCCAGAGAAAAGAATTGAATCGGGGTTGTGGCTTGCTCTCAGGCATGGATTAGTTACAATTATCGTTGTAACCGATGAAAGCCAGACGGCGTTGTGGCTTGCTCTCAGGCATGGATTAGTTACAATACTTCCCGCCTAAGCCCTGACAGTGCAAGCACTTGCAGTGAAGTTGCGTCAAAATAATTCGAGCTGGCGCGGCGGCGGCGGGGTGGGTTTGCGCAGTTTTCCCCAAAAAATCTGCATCCGCTCGAACTGCTTGTCAGTGACGGTAAGCAGCCGCACCTCGCCATCCGGCGGCAAAAATGTTGTAACTCGCTTATAATGAACATCCGCGTTCTCCTCGCTGGCACAATGCCGCATATACACCGAATATTGTACCATCGTAAACCCGTCTTTCATAAGATTTTTTCGGAAATCCGTATAATCTTTCCGGGCCTTTTTGGTATCCGTCGGCAGATCAAACATGGCCAAAATCCACACCGCTCTGTACCCCGTCTGAATCATAACTGCGGCAATTCCAACTGCTTATCTTCCCCCGCCAAACATCGATATACCGAGGCCGCCGTCCGATGCAGTCCGACCATCAGCGGCCCACTGTACCCACCGAAAAAGACCGGCTCGTACAGCACTTCCAACAACGTCGCTTTGACGGTTTGGCTCAAAGATTCCTCCGGCGTGCGGCCTTGGCACATTGAACGTACTTTTGACTCGACAAACCCCCGAAACGGCTCGACGACGTCATCGGCCAGACAAAAGGCGTTGTATTTGTTGCAATGATGAATTCCCACCGCCGGAAGCAATCCCGCCGAACACAGCGCCCGCGCCACGGCCGCCCGCATCACCATATAGCCGTAATTCAAAAATGCGTTCGGCCAGACTCCGTCGCGTCTTCGCCGGAATTCCAGCCCCTGCAAGTACGCCCGCCAGAACCGCCGCGACGCCTGCGCCTCGACGTTGTCCGGGTCGCCGCTGCGCACCCGTTTGGCCAGTTCGCGCAAGTAGCCGCTGGTCTGCTCATCGTCGGAAACAATGCGGGCCTGGTGGCGGATTTTGGCTTGCACGATCTGCTGCCAGAGACGTTTTTTTATCGGTTCTTTGGCCGTAAGCTGTTGGCGAAATCGCTCGGTCTGGACGCTGTTGCTCTCCATCGGCATCAGCATTCCTGCGGGAAGATGCTGCCCGTTGCAGACGATCACCGCTGCGCCGTGTTCCAGCAGCGTCGTCATGACCGAATGCGTATAGGTAACCCCCGTATGGTCAACCAATAGTACCCCGATATCCTCGCACGGAACCTGCCCCACGGCCTGCCCGTCGCGACGTACCACAAGCTGCCCCAGTTTGACCGATAAAAACGTCCCTGCCTGCGAAACTTCCACAATCCGCTTAATCATACACGGCCCTTTCAAATGCCTCCAAAGGCCGTATCGACAAAGAAAGGATGCTGCTTAATCACGCACTAAAAATTTGACTTCCCCTAAAGGACTCACCCATACCTTTTGCGGCCGCATATCTGACCCCACTCCCATCTTAGAAAAATCGCTTAAAGATGGGGCAATATCCTTTCTGGCAGTACAGATTTCTGTCGCTTTGCTTCTCCCTGCATCACAATGCGGAGTAAAATGAACGGTGTTAGTGCTGTCGACCTTAAAAACAGAATAATAGTCTGGCTTACCTGTTTCGGGGTGTTTCATGTAAACCATTTCGCCGATGGACAGAGACATTACAAATTTTCCATGTTCCGTATCATCTTGATTAACCGCCGATTGCGGAGCAAGCCCTGAGGATTTAGGTGGCCTGACTCTTTTTGCCGCTTCAAAATTTGTCACGACGTTGCCAACCCATTTCCCCTTGTCATCTTCACGAATCTCGATATGGTGGTTATTTTGCGGTTCATACAATCGCAATGTTTTATTTTTTTGATCTTCAGGATAATATTCCATATTGGCAGTAGTTTCATTCCACCGCTTTCGAGGAATTTCAATAACGGTTGGCGATACTAACAATGTGACTCGTCGTACAGGGACAGTGTTTAAACAAATTCCTTTTGTTTTAATTAATTCAAAAAGTTGTTTCTCATATCTTTTCTTTTTCTTGTCCTTTTCGGAACCCTTGGATTCCTCAATGTCTTTCATGTACTCAATAACTGGATAACCTATTCCTATAAGATACTCGCGTATTTCTTCACGAAACCACCTATCGCGAATAATGCCTGATTTCTTAGGCAACACGTCAGGTAGACGAAGCATTTCTGAACGGATTGCTTTAGCAAAGGCTTTTGTCGGAGCAACATCCATTTTCTGCTTAAGTTTTTCCCAGTCCGCTGGTACACGCAAATGATTTAACGAAAGTTCGCCCACAAATATTTTTTTTGAACAAACTTCGCATCTCTCATTTTTCTCACCAATAACAGGGCCATATTGTCTATCTTTGTGCAACCTGCCAACAATTTTTCGGCTTTCTGGCCTATGAGCAACAACCAGTTTATCCACTTCAGTCATTACCTGCTGGCGAAAAGAATCGTGATTACCCCACGGCGGGTCAAATGGATCACGTTTGCCCAAATATTCGCCTTCTGATTTTGCCAATTCACGTTCTTGTGCGACGTGAGCTACTTTTTGTATCATCTCCGGCCCGCAAAAAGCGACAGCCAATGCATCTAAGGCGTGATGCCGATGGTCAGAGCGATCTTTTTGAAATTTTGGTTCGTCTGAACCGTTCAGAAAAAGTTGCCAGTCTTTCCTTATAATGGACGTATAAATCCCTTTTGTTGTAAACACCCGGCGTACACCATCACGCTCTCCGTCGTACAACACGTCTTTTAACCAATTAGCAACCTGTCTTGAGGCATAGGCGGTATCTGTAAGCTGTGAATTGACAAACCCTTGTATGTCTTTTACCTCTTTGTGGAGATTTTCCCACTTTGCCGGATTTTCCTTCTTTAGATGGGACATTCTTTGTTCGAGCTTAGCAAAATCTTCTTTGGTTAGCCATTCCTGAAGGGTTTTGCTGCCCTTCCCCCGGTTGGTGCCGTCAAAGCAAAGAACAAGATTGTTCAACGTGCTGTTCCCACCGCGGCTGCGAGGAATGATGTGATCTATTTCAAGCCCTTCGCCTATGGCCGCCATTTTTTCAGTAATGTCCCTGGCCGTATCTGAATAAGGACAGATGCCCTTTTGTTCTCGACACAGAAGAATGCGCCTGATCGCATTTTCTTGCTGGCTTTGAGTCAGATTGTCAACGCCATACTTTTTGTTGTAATGCTCACGGATGTAGCTACCATAAGTCTCTATGATATCTTTTTTGATTTTTTCCTGCCTTCGATTTTTTGCCAGTATCTGGTTGCATACTTTTGCGCTTTGTCTGGCTTCCCTTGCAAGTTCAATAACGATTCGATCAGGTTTTTTTCCGAACTTTCGAATATACTCGTTTATATGTCGTCTGACTTCATGGATTGCTTTTCGTACCACGGGGTTGCTGATTTTCTGAGGCGCTGGAGGCAATAAATCTGGATGTTTTTGGATATAACGGCGCATTGCACGATTGGTAATACTTTCTTTGAAACCGTAACGTCTCCGCTGTTCGTCGTTGGCGTGATTATCGGCATCTTCTGTGAATAACTTACGCGATTCGTTTACAGTCCATCCTTCGCGCAGGTAAGGCAGTAAATTGAGAATAGCTTTTCGAGAGAAATTGACTCGTTTGTCTATATTAGGTCGTTTTTGCCATGCAATAATAAGTCGTTGCGTTTGTTCGTCATCCAAATCCCACCACGTCCTACAGCCCTGTGCAAACCGAACCCTATCTTTTTCTTCTTTAGGGTCATGCTTAAGTATCGCTTTATTAATGGATTCTTTCTTTTCTGATGGAAACTCTTCCCATGCAGTTTCTCCGATTGCTCCTAAAATAATCTCACGATAAAACCAATCGGTGTTTAAATCCCGTTGCGCATCTTGCTCCAGGCTAAGCGAATAAAACTTTTTTTTCTCTGCCGTATGTATTTTTAACGCCTTCCGTATCGTACCTTCAGATGCTGTTTTCTGCGAACGTAACGCTTTTAATACCAACGCTCTTTCATCGCTGTTTAATCTTCTTGCTGGTTCATTAAGGGGGATGATTCGAATATTATTCACTGTTTCAAGAACCAGAAATTCCTGTGCATACATATCAGCCTTTGGACAACGCATGTCGGTCGGTTCCAATGAACAACGCCCAAGAGTTCCCATATCCCAATACGTCTTGCGTTGCCCAAAGAGTAAGCCTTTATATCGCCATGTTGCATCCGATGATGGGTCGTCAAGTTCTTTTCGAACTTCAGATGTTAATTGGTCGCTCAAAATGCTTTGAAATAATTTCTGTTTCTTCCATAGCTTGTCAAATTCCTCCCAAATCATGTCTCGGTCTGCACAGTATTCGTACGTCCCCTCTCCGGCGGCCGTAGTTCGATTCCTTACGGGAAACCGAATTTCCGTTTCTCGTGCCGATCCTTTGTTTATTTTGTGTTTTCTCTCTTCATATCTAACCGCAATAAAATGACCGAATGTTTCAATGCCAAGTTTGCGCATTTCTCTTTTTGTCTGGTCAATAGCTCCTTTTATCCTTTGCTCTTTATCATTCGGATTATCTTTTTTCTCCGCCTGCGTATCGTTATCTTGTTCCGTATCGCAGAAATCTTGCTCGTCAATAAAACCAAATGCTCCCCGCCGTTGTATCATATGGAGCAATATCCGTCCAAACTCAGAAGGGGATAGCTCTCTTTCAAGGCCATCTTTTCTCAATATCCACGGATTCAGTTCAGTCCACCTCTGTAACTCAATCCTTTCTGTCGGAAGCCAACCTTTGCTCATAAGGAATTGTCGAAGGTGACGCTTTCTGTCGGCTTTTCGGTCAACATTTCTTCTTCGTTGTCGAAAGTCTCGCCTTGCTTGATTTTTGGGGGCGCCACGCTTTTGGTCTGATTCTTCAATCCCCGCAGGAAATACACTGGTTCCTAATTGAATGAACTTAAGCTGGGTATCAATCCATGCTGAACCAACAGAATTTGTTCCAATATCAAGCCCCAATGTGATTCCCGACATTTTAACCTCCTGATTTTTTGTTTGTTCATGAAATATTTTCCTTGACAAATATAATGCAACAGTCTATCTATGTCAACATTGTAACTAATCCATGCCTGTGGAGTTTTCCACAACAAGATGAAAAATTCTTAGGCACCTGCCTTCGGGCGACCGCCGTAGCGCATGTAACCCATGTCCTGCGGTTTTTTTATTCACGAAAGACGACGGGGCAAACCTTCTTTATTGACACGCTCTATTCGAACGAACCCATGCCCCCATGTTCTTTGTGGTAAAACCCTGTAAATTCCGGGTAAGGGGGCTGGGTGTGCGGGATTTTTTGGGGTGGGTGGAGAAGTATTGCAATTTGCAATGGGGTGGTGTAAAATGCCGTTGTGAATAAGATTGTCAAAGATGTTGTGTTGGATTCTATTACGGAAGGCGTCTTTACGGTTGACGCGGACTGGAAGGTGACGTTTTTTAACCTTGCCGCCGAGGAAATCACCGGGATTTGCCGCACAGAGGCGGTCGGGAGGCCGTGTCGGGAGGTGCTGCGGGCGGATGTCTGTGAGTCGGGGTGTGCGTTACGCGAAACAATGGATACCGGGCATCCTGTGCTGAACAGGCCGGTGCATATTATCGACGTTAACGGTCGGCAAAAGACCGTCAGCATCTCGACGGCTCTGCTCAAGGACAAAAACGGCCGGGTCATCGGCGGGGTTGAGACGTTCCGCGATATGACGCTGGTTGAACAACTGCAAAAGCAGCTTCAGAAGCAGTATACGTTTGAGGACATTGTCAGTCGCAATCACAGAATCCAGGAGTTATTCCATGTTCTGCCGCAGATTGCCCAGAGCGACTGCGCGGTCTTGATCGAGGGGCAGACGGGGACGGGCAAGGAGCTGTTTGCCCGTGCGATCCATAGTCTCAGCGGACGTCGGGATAAGGCGTTTATCGCGGTGAACTGCGGTGCGCTGCCGGATTCGCTGCTGGAGTCGGAGCTGTTCGGCTACAAGGCGGGGGCGTTTACCGACGCCAAAAAGGACAAGCCGGGGCGATTTAAGCTGGCCGAGGGGGGTGTGCTGTTTCTCGACGAGATCGGCGACGTCTCGCCGGCGGTGCAGGTCAAGCTGCTGCGCGTCCTGCAGGAAAAGACGTATGAGCCGGTCGGCGGGGTCAAGACCGAACAGGCCGACGTCCGCATCATTACGGCCACGAACAAGAAGCTGGATGAGCAGGTCGAGCAGGGCCGGTTTCGAAGCGATCTGTACTATCGCATCAACGTCGTCAAGCTTTCTCTGCCGCCGCTGAAGGATCGCCGCGAAGACATTCCACTGTTGGCTGAGCATTTTATCGGCCAATTCAACGCACGCTACAATAAACACATCTGCGGACTGAGCAGCGACGCGATGGCGGCCCTGCTGGCGTATGACTTTGCTGGCAATATCCGCGAGCTGGAAAATATCATCGAGCATTGTTTTGTCCTGTGTTCGGGCGATATCATTGAGGCGACCCACCTGCCGCCGTTTTTGAAACCCACTCCCAGTGTCGCAACAGGCGAGCAGGATGTACGGACGCTCGAGCAAATGGAAAAGATGATGATTATCCAGACCCTGCGCCAGCACAACGGCAACCGAACCGCCGCGGCCAAGGCACTCGGCATCGACCCCAGCACCCTGTTCCGCAAACTCAAAAAACTCAACCTCAGCGATTAGTTTCAGCAGATTTTGTCATTACAGGCCATTGCATATTGCAATAAATAACCCCACCAAAGCATGGCAGGATGCAATAGACTTTGTTGCTTTTGGCCTCTTTTTCTATTTTTTATAAAACTTCAACTCTTGTTTTTCCATATACTTACGATCCATTCGCTGATTGGCTGTGTGGGTGGCATAGCGATTGCTTTTGATTCCAATATGAAGATCGCAATCGCGACATGGCACAATCAGGTTTCGAATGTCTTTGACTTTGCGGGGATTATTCTGTTGGTCGAGACGGAGCAGGGCGAGGAGGTTGCTCGGCAAACCATCGACTTGTACGGCCGGTCGGGGATTGAAAAGGCGGCGCTGCTGCGTCAGATGGGGGTCGATGTCCTGATTTGCGGGGCGATTTCCAAGGCGTCGGCGGCGTGGCTGAACGGTTCGGGAATCCAGGTTGCGGCGTTTGTGACGGGGCCGACCGAGCAGGTTTTAGCGGCGTATCTGGGTGGAACGCTCGACCAGCCGCAATTTGTTCTGCCCGGCTGCGGCGGCGGTCGTCGCGGCTGTCCGGCACGGCAGCGCGGCCGACACGGGCGGCGATGGCAGCAATCCATCAACCCAACACAGTTTAATGATAGAAAAGGATGACACAATGAAACTGGCAATTACGGCACAAGGCGACAAGGCCACCGACGCGGTCGATCCGCGGTTCGGCAGGGCGCGGTATCTGATCGTGGTCAATACGGACACCGGCGATTGCGCCGCCCACGATAACACAGTCAATCTCAACGCTGCGCAAGGCGCAGGCATCCAGACCGCTCGAAATGTGGCGGAATTGGGCGTCGAGGCGGTTATCACGGGCAATGTGGGCCCGAACGCCTTTAAGACGCTCAATGCGGCGGGCATTCAAATCTACCTGGCCGGTCAGCAGACCGTTCAAGAGGCTGTGGAACTGTTTAAAAAGAGTGAATTGAAACAGGTCAGCGCCGCTAACGTCGAAGGGCATTGGTGAGATAACCATGCGAACCTATATTGACTGTATGCCGTGTTTTATTCGACAGGCGCTGGAGGCCGCCCGCCACGCGACGGATGATCCTGAGGTGCATGAACAGGTCGTCCGCGAGGTTCTTCATCTGGCAAGTGATATGGATATGAACCAAAATCCGCCGGCCATCGGACAGCAGATTCACCGGTGGGTGCGAAACCTGTCCGGCGATCCGGATCCGTATCGTCGGGTCAAAGAGGCCTTTAACGCCATTGCCTTGGCGCTGTATCCTGAATTGCGAGAGCGGGTCAATCGTGCCGACAATCCGCTTGAAACGGCGATTCGTCTGGCGATAGCGGGCAATATAATTGACTTCGGCGTATTCGGCAGCGTGGAAACGGAGATGCTTGAGCAAACCATTGACGAATGCCTGTCGGCCGATTTTGACCTGTCCGCCCTTGAAGAATTCACAGAGGCGATTCAGTCGGCCGGGCGGATTTTATTTCTGGCTGACAACGCCGGTGAAATCGTCTTTGATCGGCTGCTGATCGAGCAACTGCCGTTGGAAAAAGTTACGGTCGCGGTGAAAGGGGCGCCAATCATCAATGACGCAACGATGGCGGATGCTGAAGCCGCCGGTTTAACGTCAATGGTCAAGGTCATTGATAACGGCTCGGATGTTCCCGGAACGCTGCTGCGGAGTTGTTCGGAATCTTTTCAATACGTATTTGAAAACGCCGATCTGATTATCGCCAAAGGGCAGGGCAACTACGAGACCTTAAGCGAGGCGGACAGGCCGATCTATTTTTTGCTGAAGGTCAAATGTCCGGTGATCGCCGAACACATCGGATGCGAGACAGGCCGGATGTTTTTTCAGAAAACCGCTGTTATGACAGGAGAAAAATAAAATGCCGGGATTTAACGGAACAGGGCGCGGACAAGGCCGGGGTCGGGGGCAGGGGCAAGGCCGAAACGGCGGACCGTTTGCGGCCGGGCCGGGCGGACAGTGTGTTTGTCCCCGTTGCGGTGCAGCCATACCGCATACAGCCGGACAACCGTGCAATCAAACGAAATGTCCGAAATGTGGAACACAGATGATACGAGGTTAATTTTTTTTTTGAAAGGGTACGATGATGCCAGGTGGCGATAGAACAGGGCCTGCCGGGATGGGGCCGATGACAGGCAGAGCTATGGGTTTTTGTGCGGGATACCCCGTGCCGGGAACTATGAACCCGGTTGGCGGTGGTTTTAGGGGATTTGGTCGGGGTCGCGGCGGCGGCCGAGGCTGGCGGCATCAGTTTTACGCGACTGGTGTTCCGGGCTGGGCCAGGGGCGGCTATGGGTTTGGCGCAGCCGTGCCGATGGCGCCGTCGGCGGAATCCGAACTTGAGGCGTTAAAGCAGCAGGCCGAATTCATGCAGAGCAGCCTCAACCAAATCAACCAGCGGATACAGGACATCGAGAGCAAGTAACCGACACCAACTGGCTGAGGGTCAGTTGGATAAGGTAAAAATTAAAAGGCAAAAGGTAAAATTGTCGAATCCGCCTGCGGCGGATAATAGATTTGATGTTTTTCGTTTGTATTGGAAAACAGTGTTAACGGTTAACGTTGACGCCGGATCAATCAGTGTGATTCAGCGGATATATACTTATTACTCAAGTTGACTGATTTTTTAAACATAGATTTATGCGGCGATCAGTAGTCGCCCAAGCTCTTTGACAATTTGTGTTCCACTGGACAGCTTCTTTAAGTGTTGTGTCAGATCGTCCCAGACGATGCGG
>Ga0209510_1000776_pt1 | contig 40536 bp, 40 predicted proteins | sample BiotimSIPDNA_FD_185749 | JGI IMG/M metagenome (GOLD analysis project Ga0209510, IMG submission 185749) | Anaerobic biogas reactor microbial communites from Washington, USA - Biogas_R1 time_0 SIP DNA (SPAdes) (version 2) | ecosystem: Engineered > Bioreactor > Anaerobic > Unclassified | place...
TCGAAATCAATCAACGAAAATTAATCGGAGGAAACTTTGGTACTTAAGCCTTAGGGGAATAATAGCACCAGATCTTTTGTATCGATTGGCAGATCAGCGCATTGGTAGTGTGCCTAGAAGGTATATGATAGAGCATATTACATATATTGAATACTTATGGCCACAATTGTATTTTAAAGACTTTTCGACCACAGGTTAAAGAATTTTATTATCTGCGGGGTTTTTTTTGTGAATAAAGTCGCTTTTATGTTTCCTGGGCAAGGTTCTCAGGAGATTGGTATGGGAAAGGATCTGTTTTTTGATGATCCATTCACTATCAATCTGCTTGAGCTCGCATGTGATCTGGTTCATGAAGATTTGAGGCAGCTTTGTATGGAAGGGCCTGAAAATCGCCTGATTCAGGCACGTTTTCTTCAACCTTCAATAGTCACAGTATGTCTGGGGTACTGGAACCGGTTGATCAATAACGGTATCAAACCGGATGTGGTTTTAGGGCATTCTCTGGGTGAGATCAGCTCGCTTGCAGCTTCTGGAGTGATCACTGCGGAAGCTGCGGTTACCATAGCTGCAAAAAGAGGGGAGCTGATGGATAAGGTGGCATCCCAATGCGACGGCGGGATGCTGGCAGTTATGTTCATGGATAGAGAGACTGTGGACAGCCTGATCAAGGAGGCTGCTGATCCTGATCTTTTAGTTCTGGCAAACGATAATGCACCGGATCAGTTTGTTTTATCCGGAGAGAAATCTTTACTGGATAATATAGCTTTCCTGATCGCAGAACGTAAATTGGGAAAAAGCAAGAAAGTACCCGTTGTGGGGCCCTGGCATAGTCCTTTTCTTAAAGAAGCGCGTTTCGAATATGAAAAATGGGTGGATCCGTTTACCTTTAATCCACCGGAAATCGATATAATATTAAATGCTACCGCTAAAACAGAAAATCATCCTTCAACCATAAAGCATCTTTCCTCCTGGCAATTAACCAGTCCTGTCTTCTGGAGAGAATCGATGAGCACTCTGAAGGAGATGGGTGTCAATGTGCTGTTTGAGATCGGGCCTGGAAAGGTACTTTCCGGATTAGCAAGAGTAAATAATTTCCGGAAAGAATCCAGGGTCCTGACTATAAATAAGCTTGATGATATCAATTTGCTGTTAAAAGATATGAATCAGCCGCAAAGCACGCAGGTGTGCGAATCTGCTGATTACATCTCATAAAGAGTTTCATCGCGTACGGGTCTCTTTTGTCTGGAAGATCTGGGAGAATCCAATTTAAACAGATCGCTTTCATCGATATCTCCCATCTGTTCCTCTATTGCTTCAGGATCTTCTCCAGCTTCCATACGACTTAATGCATCCTCCATTTTATCTCCCAGCTTGAGTCCGGTCATGTCTGTCAGCTTTCTCATCAGGTTAGCTGCTTGTCTGGGATCATCTTCACTGATATTTTCGGCTTCTGAGGCAAGTGCCTGCATAGCCCTTTCCATTTTGGACTCATCGATTGGAAGATCCGGAAATTCCGAATCGCTTTCCTGATCTTTTTTGGAACTGCCGGTAAAGGAGAATCTGGAAACCTGCCTGGTTAGTGTACTTGTTTTACAAACCGGACAATCGGGAGTTTTCTCAGTGTTTACTGTTTTTGATAAAAATGTATAGATGGTGTTACAAGAGTGACAGTAGAACTCATACATTGGCATAAGTTATCCTTTCGCTGATGATGTGAAAAAATAATTTTTCCATGGCTGATATTTCCACTGCCTCTAAAGATAATTTTGGAATAAACAAATACTGTCAATAAATCAGAAATAATAGGAAAAGAATCAGAAAATCATACCTGATCGAGCATGCAAATAAATTCCAGATCACAAGAAACAAATCCCAATAACCAATCATTCAAACTCCAAACAAGAAAAGACCAAATAGAGGTCTCTATCATGTTTCGAATTTTCTTTTTCCTGTTCCTGTTTCGTATTTCGAATTTTCCTATTCTTGTTTCTGTTTAGAATTTTAAGTATTAACTTTCATCCAGTTCGAAATTGATTCTGGCAGTAACCTGCCACTGCGAGACGTGATTCTCTTCGAGTGCACCTCTTATCTGGGAGATTTCAAACCATTTCATCCCATGAACAGTTTTACTGGTTCTGGAGATGGCATTCCTGACTGCATCTTCGATACTGTCTTGAGATGTGCCCGTTATTTCGATTGTTTTAAAGGTATGTTCTTTCACAAGTCCTCCTATTGAATACAGGGATCAGTGTTCTATTGGATATTTCAAAGATTTCCAGGCGCTGAAACCACCTAAAATCACAACTGGTTTGTAGGGTCCTTGCTGTAAAAGCACTGATGCGGCGATGGTGGAGCGATGACCGCTTCCACAAATGATAAAAATATTTCGGTCAATCGGAATCAGATCGGTTTGAGAAGTAAGTTCGGTGATGGGGATATGATGAGAACCGGGGATTTTGCCTTCATTGGCAAGTTCCTGATGACTTCGGACATCCAGAATCCAAAGTGATTTTGAAGAATCCAGTTTGGTTTTAAGCTCTTGAGCTGTTATGGTCGAAATGGAACTGGCTGGTAGTCCGGCTTTGTGCCAATTGATGAAATCCTCAGAAAAGTATCCTTTTACAGAATAGCCCAATCTGAAAAGATCTATGAGTGTAGAATCGATCCTATGGCTGCTTCCAACTAAAAAAAGGCTGATATCATAAGGTAGAAACCATCCGGCATAAGCGGGAACACCTTCTGCCCAAATGGAGATGGAGTCAGGGATATGCGATGTGGTAAAACTGGAAATGTCTCTGGTATCAAGTACAAGGGAATCCGCAATCATGTCATTGAATTCCTGACTTGGATAATGGGGTGGTTTTATAAATTCAGGAATTTGATCACTCAAGTTTAATTTTTCCATCATTTTAAAATAAGAGGGTTTTTCCAGATCCTTCGCTATCGTTTTTATAAATGATGTCTTATTAGGCAGTTGAAGAGCCGGGTTGTGAAGTCTTTCCAGGCCAATAGTAGTCCACAAGCGGTTTGAGATGTTACGGCCGCATATAGAGCCTGCACCATGTGCCGGGCATACTATGACCTGATCGCCCAGGAGTAACAATTTTGAAAAAATGGAATCATAAAGCAGTGATGCCATCTCCTCGAGTCTATCACTGCCCATCAGATCGACTCTGCCGACTTCGCCTGCAAAGAGCGTATCACCGGTGAAGACACACCAGGGATCTCCCTGTTCGTCGTAGAGAAGATAGCTCATTTGTCCGGGGGTGTGGCCGGGAGTGTAAATCGATTCCAGCTTAAGTTTACCGATATTCCAGGTTTGGCCATCAGAAACAGGGAAACCGTAACCATAGTCCCACTGGGAGTCTGCATGCCAGATTTCAGCACCGGTACTTTGTGCCAGGGATTTGGAGCCACAAATGAAATCCTCATGGCGATGAGTTTCTATGATGTTTGTGATCTGCAGGTTATTTTCTCTGGCTGAATTAAGGTAAACTTCAGTATCGGTTCTGGGATCTATGACTAAAGCATAGGAGTCATCTGCTAAAAAGTAGGAAAAATGAGAAATACCTGCAGAGACGATTCTTTCAAAAAGCATGGTAAACTCTTTTTAATAAGGTTTAGGTCCGGTGACTGTGGGATTTTGCGAATAGGTTACCCATTCTGTAAAAGAACCTTCATAAAGTTTCACACGTGGATAATTGAGATAGTATTTGAAAACCAGAAATGCCGAAGTCGCTTCACGACCGGTACCGCAGTAGAGGATTACATTCTTATCTGGTGATGCACCTCTGGAAAGAACCAGCTCTTTAATGGAGGATTGAGACCGAAGCAGACGGGGGTTATCACGATCCATGAGAAGTCGCCAGGGCAAACTTTTAGCTCCTGGGATATGGCCTGGTTTTTCCCAGAGCCCGGGTCCCTGATAGACTGATCTTGGGCGTACATCTATTAATATTGTATCAGGAGAATCTTTTATCTCCAGAAACTGATTGTAATTGACAAACAGATCGCTGTTGAGCGAAGGATGAAAATCTGAAGCGGAAACATTGGGATATTCTTTGGTTAACGGATAACCGGCATCTATCCACGATTTAAGTCCTCCATTTAAAACAAGAACATTGGAGTGTCCAAAACGGGCTAAAGAATAAGCTACCATAGATTGCTCCAGGCCATCTCCTTGTTTTGAGAATCTGCCATTACTGCTATAGACCACAACGGCTTTGTTTTTCTGTAAGCCAACTGATTGAAAGAGTTGCTGAAGACATTGATCTGGAATGTAATGGGAAGGGAGGTTGTGGTGAAAAGCTCTCAGGTGGTTCTCGTTAAAGTAAACTGCTCCGGGTATATGTTCCAATATATAGTCGTGGATGTCGGGTTGTACATCCAGGATCGACACCTCTTCCAGATGCTCTTTCAGCCAGGGAGCATCTACCCAGGAAATGTTTTGTATATGGTTATTCATGCTATACCTCCACTTTGAGAAAAAAAAGGAGCAATGACTGTTCCTTTTTGTGATTTAGCTGTGTAGAAGCAAAAGAATGTAGTTGGCATGCTTCTTGTTTTTCATAAAAAATCCAGAGTACCTTTTCACTATCATCCCATAAGTTTTAATAATTGATAACTACTCAGGTATCTGATAACGAGAAATAACGGAATAATATCAAATCGGAAAAAATAGGAAATAATATCAAAACAATAATTAATCAGAAGTAATCTGGACAAATATCTAAACGAAGAAAGGGAATTAAGAAAACCTCTTATTCTTCAAGGTTTATCTGATTATTATTTCTGTTTCTAAACGCCCCTTTATTAAGGGAAGATTAAAGGTGGGAACACAATGAAAAAGGCAAATGTGTGAACTTGTCGAAGTAATAATCTGTTTAAAAGTGGCTATTTTTAACGGTTGTCGGTTATTTATCGGATGTTTTTTTTAACAAAGCGGGATCAGGTGTAAAAATGGGAGATTTGGTACTGATAACAGGAGGCGCTGGGTTTATCGGTTCACATCTTACAGATGAGCTGTTAAAGCGAGGATACAGGGTAAGGATAATTGACAATCTTCTACCGCAGGTACACGGCAGTGTATCGGTAAAGCCATCATATCTCAATCCTGAAGCAGAGTTTATAAGAGCTGATATTTGTGATTCGGAAGCATTGCGTAAAGCGCTCAAAGGTGTCAAGGCAGTGTTTCATCTGGCAGCCTCGGTAGGGGTGGGCCAGAGTATGTACCAGATAAAAAAATACACACAGACAAACAATATAGGTACATCGGTGCTTCTGGAAAATCTGCTTCATACCAGTGTTGAGAAACTGGTTGTGGCTTCGAGCATGAGTATCTATGGTGAAGGACTTTATAAAGGATCGGATGGCTTTATTCACAATACCACAATCAGGACAGTCGATCAGCTTCGGAAAGCACAATGGGATCTTTGTTGTGAAGATGGAACTGTGATGGAACCACTCCCTACGCCAGAAAGTAAAGTCCCTTGCCTTGCATCCATATATGCTCTTTCCAAATATGATCAGGAACGTATGTGTCTGTTAATCGGTAATGCTTACAATATTCCTACAGTTGCGCTCCGTTTTTTTAATGTCTATGGCACCCGCCAGGCTCTGTCCAATCCTTACACCGGGGTTCTGGCAATATTTGCATCAAGATATCTCAATTCAAGGCCGCCTATGATATTTGAAGATGGAAAACAGAGAAGAGATTTTGTTCATGTTTACGATGTATGCACTGCCTGCTGTTGTGCGCTGGAGAGATGTATTGCCAATTTGAGCATAAATATCGGAAGTGGAATATACTATTCGATTTCACAGGTGGCTCTGGAGTTGTCGAAGGTTCTGGGAAAGACGGATATAGAACCTCTTATCAGTGGTAAATTCAGGATAGGTGATATAAGGCACTGCTTTGCAGATATTACTCTGGCAAAGAATGTTCTTGGGTATAAACCGAAAATTACTCTTGAAAAAGGTCTTATCGAACTTGCTGCCTGGCTTGAGAATCAGATAGCTCATGACAAACTGGATATCGCTAATTCAGAACTTGTTGCCCGGGGATTGACATCATGAACAATATCGACAAACCTGTTGTTATTACCGGAGGAGCCGGATTTATCGGGACCAATCTGGCTGCCAGGCTTCTGGAGAAGGGGCATAGAATCATTATTGTAGATAATCTGTCCAGAAGCGGTTCTCAGAGAAATCTCCAGTGGCTCTTTGATAAATACAGCAACCTGCTTCAGGTTAATATATGCGATATCCGAGACAGCTATAAGATGTCAGAGATAATAAAAATGGCTGGAACAGTGTTTCATTTTGCTGCACAGGTTGCTGTTACCAAAAGTGTGGAAAATCCTGTCGAAGATTTCAAAGTCAATGTGGAAGGTACATTGAATATACTGGAATCGATTCGCAGGTCCGATGATCCTCCTTTTCTGGTTTTTACTTCCACCAACAAGGTATATGGAAAACTATCTAATGTTAAATTGGTTGAAAAAGGACTGCGGTATCATCCGGTAAGCGATATTTACTGCAATGGTATTAATGAAAATACTCTGCTGGATTTTCAAAGTCCCTATGGGTGTTCAAAGGGAAGTGCTGATCAATACATTCTGGATTATTGCAGAACTTACGATGTACCAGCATCGGTTTTCAGAATGAGCTGTATCTACGGGCCTCATCAGTTTGGTACAGAAGATCAGGGGTGGGTTGCATATTTTCTTTTCCGGATTATTCAGAACCTTCCTATAACCATATACGGTGATGGCAAACAGGTACGGGATATTCTGTATATAGATGATCTTCTTGAAGCTTTTGAGCTGGTGGTCAAAAATAAAGAAAATTGTAACGGGCATGCTTTCACCATTGGTGGTGGCCCTTCCAATTCAATCAGTATTCTGGAATGTATTCAATTGCTTCAGAGGCATTGTGCGAAATTTCCTCCTCTTTCGTTTGCTCCCTGGCGTAACGGAGATCAGTATTATTATGTGTCCGATACATCCAAATTTAACAATCTGACCGGATGGAAACCATCGGTGGATATTGAAAGCGGAATCAGCCGATTGTACGAATGGGTAAGCGCTTTCATTTCTTCCGAGGAGTCTTCGGTAGTCAAGGAAAAAACAATATGAACCGTACAACTATTTCTCTGGACGAGAAAAAAAACAGTCAATCTACGATTAGTACGACTAATTACTGCGCTCAGATTATTTCACCAGGAAAGATTGTATTTGTCGAAACAACAGTTCCGGAAATCGGACCAACTGAAATTCTTATCAGGATGGAGGGGTGTGGGGTATGTGGCTCGAATCTTCCTTTATGGGAGGGACGTCCATGGTTTTCCTATCCTCTGGAACCTGGAGCACCCGGGCATGAGGGGTGGGGCAGGGTAGTTGCAGTAGGTAAGGAAGTTGACATGTTTAAGCCGGGAGAAAGGGTTGCAGCCTTGTCTTTTCACGGTTTTGCTCTGTTTGATAAGGTGGATCAAAGCTGTGCGGTTCTGATACCGGAGGAGCTTGATCAGTGTCCATTTCCAGGTGAAGCATTGGGTTGTGCCATGAATGTGTGGGAACGATCAAAGATAGAACCCGGCCAGCAGATTGCAATAATAGGAGTTGGTTTTCTGGGTGGACTTTTGTGTCAACTGGCCATTAGATCCGGTGTATCGGTAGTAGCTTTTTCAAGGCGGAGGTTTGCCTTACAAACAGCAGAAGAGTGCGGAGTAAAGCATACCTGTTTTCTGGGTGAACTATCCGAATCTGTTGAATCGGTTAAGCAGATCTTTGGCAAAGGGTGTGATTGTGTGATAGAAGCTACAGGATTTCAGTATCCTTTGACAGTTGCAGGTGCATTATTAAAAAACAATGGAAGATTGATTATTGCTGGTTATCATCAGGATGGAATGCGGCAGATCGATATGCAGCAATGGAACTGGAAAGGTATCGATGTAATAAATGCGCACGAACGCGATTCAAATCGATACATACAGGGAATGAAAGCTGCAGTTAATGCAATACTCGATAACAGGTTAGAACCTCAGTTACTCTATTCACACATTTTTCCTCTTGAGAGGCTGGGAGAAGCTTTTGAATTAATGAAAAATCGTCCTGAAGGGTTTATGAAAACGCTGGTGACATTATGATAGGAGGAAGAGGGGATTCCTTTTCAAACAATTATCGGATGTTTTTAAAAATATGGGATGATTATGAAAACAGAACAGATGCAAACTGGAAATATTGTAAAGCCTTTAAGACTGGGTTTTCTGGGAATGGGCTGGATTGGAAAAAATCGATTGGATGCTTTAGTTAAGCATGGTGTGGCCAGACCAGCGGTCATTTCTGATGTAAATATGGAAAATGCCATGGCAGCAGCAATGGATGACACGATTGTGTGTGATTCTATGGAGAAGCTTCTGCTGGAGAGTTCATCATTGGATGGGGTGGTGATTGCTACTCCCAGTGCTCTTCATGCAGAACAGACGATTGCAGCTCTTGAGGCTGGGCTTGCTGTGTTCTGTCAAAAACCTTTGGGGCGAAATAATGGAGAGGTAAGTGAAATCATTGAAACTGCCAGAAGGGAAAACCGGCTTCTTGGAATAGATCTCTCATATCGCTTTCTTAAAACCGTTTCCATTGTGGAAAAACTGATTCGTTGTGGTGATATCGGCAGGATCTTTGCAATTGATGCGGTTTTTCATAACGCCTATGGGCCGGATAAACCCTGGTTTTATGATCCTGAGCTATCTGGTGGCGGTTGTGTAATAGATCTGGGGGTTCATCTTGTAGATCTGGTGTTGTGGATGTTTGATTTTCCATCAGTAACAAGTATTCACAGCCGATTATATGCAAATGGTATGCGTATCAGTGGAAGAGATAAGGGAGTTGAAGATTATGCGGCTGCTACTATTGAACTGGAGAATGGTCCTCTGGTGAATCTCGCATGTTCCTGGAAGTTGCAGGCTGGAACTGATGCTGTGATAGGATTGACGTTTTATGGTACGGAAGGTGCTTTGAGTATTAGAAATTTCCCTGGTTCGTTTTACGAGTTTAAGGCAGAGAGATATAGGGGAACTTCATGTGAGATTCTTTATGATTCATCGGATGATTGGGGTGGGGGGGCAATATTGGATTGGGCCGGGAAATTATTGCAGGGTGGATTGTTTGACAAATCAGTAATGGAGGTGCAGAAGGTTACAGAGGTATTGGATGAAATATATAAAAACAGTTGATTAACAACATCAATGGGGAATAAAGAAGGGATTCTTTGCTGCAAAACAGTTGAATACTGTTCAAGAAGGAGTTGCTTGTTATGTATGATAATTTCCGGGTGACTACAGACCATGCTGAGATACGCAGATGGGTTGAAGAGCATGATGGCGTTCCGGCATCTGTGGCGGAAAAGATAACACCAAATGAGAATGTTGGGATATTGAGAATAATTTTCAAGGGAGAGAGAAATCCGGAAAACCTGACAGTCATGAGCTGGGATGAATTCTTCACAAGGTTCGATCAGGCAAATCTGGCTTTTCAATACGAGAAAAGTATTCCCGGAGGTAAGAAAAGCAACTACTATAAATTTCTGAGTTGTGATGGAGAATAAAGATGAGGAGGGAAAGAGGGATTCCGGATGTTCGGAGGTTAGGAATCCCCCGCTGGAAAGCGCCCCCTTAATAAGGGGGATGTTGGGATTATAGCCAATAGTGGGTTCTGGTGTACATAAGATAAGAGTATTGGTAAAGACACCCTCCTTATTATGGAGGGAAACTGGCCAAAGAATTCTCTCAGCCCTGAAAGGGCGCCCTAGCTCAGCACAGGGCAACGCCCTGTGTATTTGGGTTAAGATTAAAAATTTCATTGTGGCAAAAACCCTCGCAGGGGATGCCCCCTTTATTAAGGGGGGGCAGGGGGGATTCCGGTTCCCCGCAGGAGGACCAATCAAAATCGAACGTTTTGAAATAAATAGGATGACAAATTAATGGAAAATGAAATCAGCAATCTAAACCGGATACTGATGACCGCAGATGCTGTAGGTGGTGTCTGGAATTATGCAATGGAACTCATTAAAGGATTAAGCGACCGTGGAATAGAGATAGCTCTTGCCACTATGGGTCCGTTGCCTGATGCAGAAAAAAGGAAATTTCTGGCTGGAATGAAAAATGTGGAGCTGTTTGAAAGCTCATTCAAACTGGAGTGGATGGAGCAGCCCTGGGAAGATATCGAGGAAGCTTCAGAGTGGTTGCTGGAACTGGAAATAATGCTGCATCCCAACATAATTCATTTGAATAATCTTGTACATGGAGCGCTTCCATGGCATTCTCCTGTGGTGGTCGTGGCCCATTCCTGTGTATGCTCATGGTTTGAGAAGGTAAAGGGGAAAAAGATACCTTCTGACTGGCAATATTATCGGAAAAGGGTGAGTGAGGGGCTGAGGGGTGCAGATGCTGTTGTAGCTCCAAGTAAAGCAATGATGGAAATGCTTAAAAATCATTATGGAATTTCTGATCTTTGCAAAGTTATCTATAATGGCAGGAGTGCAGGCAACAAGACTTTTGCAAAGAAGAATATGGTACTGTCTGCCGGAAGAGTATGGGATGAAGGGAAAAACATGGATGCATTGATGTCAATCGCATCTGAAATCCCCTGGCCAATTTTTATCGCTGGTGATCATGCAGACAGGCCCGTTAAATATGAAAAGGTTAATCTGCTTGGACAGATACCCTATGAGACTCTGAATGCATTGATGAGTGATGCGGCTGTCTATGCTTTACCGGCCAGGTATGAACCATTTGGATTGTCAATTCTGGAAGCTGCCGGAAATGAATGTGCACTGGTGCTAGGAGATATTGAGAGCCTTAGAGAAATATGGGGGGATGCTGCAATTTATGTGAACCCAAATGACAGAGAAGAGCTGAAAGCTGCAATAAACAAACTGATAAATAATGAATCGTTACGCAATCAATATGGACAAAAAGCTCGTCAACGGGCTTCACAATTCTCATCCGACATTATGGTTAAAAATTACATTGAATTATACCAGAACCTTATTTGTAAAAAATTTCCTGTTCCAGGAAGGTGAGGTTCAAACAAAAAAACGCAGGGGGGATTCCGAATGTTCGGAGGAGGAATCCCCCGTTGGAAAGCGCCCCCTTAATAAGGGGGATTGTGGGATTCTGGCCAATAATGGGTTCTGGTGTACATAAGATAAGAAGATTGGTAAAGACACCCTCCTTATTAGGGGGGAAATCTGGTTAAAGAATTCTATGAGCCCTGAAAGGACGTTCTAGCTCAGCACAGGGCAATGCCCTGTGTGTTGGGATAATAATAAAAATTTCTTTTTGGCCCCCCCCGCAGGGGAGGGGATTCCAATTCATCTCAGGATACAGGATTAAATAAAATGCGATTTGTATTCTTTGTTCATTCACTTATTTCCGACTGGAATCATGGAAATGCTCATTTTATCCGGGGCATAGTTACTGAGCTAAAGGCTCGGGGGCATCAGGTCTCAATCTATGAGCCGGCTTTATCATGGAGTCTTTCCAATCTGATTAATGACTACGGATCACATGTGCTTGATACTTTTTCTCATTATTATCCGGGAATCAGAAGTATTCAATACCGGATAGAGGAACTTGACCTGGATGCGGTTCTTGAGGGAGCCAATGTAGTAATTGTCCATGAATGGAATGCACATGAGCTGGTTTATCGCATAGGTCAGCATCGTAAAGTGCATAGCGGATACCGCCTTTTTTTCCATGACACTCATCATCGTTCAGTCAGTGATCCTGAGAGTATGAAAAAATACGATCTGACACATTATGATGGCGTACTTGCGTTTGGAGAGGTGATAAGGCAGATCTATCTTGCCAATTCATGGACAAAAAATGCCTGGACCTGGCATGAGGCTGCAGATGTCAGGATATTTCGTCCGCTGAGCTGTTCTGAGTATGATGGTGAAGTGATATGGATTGGGAACTGGGGTGATGAGGAGAGAAGTAAAGAGCTGAAAGAATTTCTTTTTGACCCGGTAGAACAGCTTGGTTTACGGGGAAGGATTTATGGGGTGCGTTATCCTTCTGATGCCTTAAAGATGCTCAAGAGCTGTGGTCTGGAGTACGCCGGTTGGACCCCAAACTATCTGGTACCTCAGATTTTCTCCCGCTACAGATTTACAGTCCATATTCCGAGAAATCCTTATGTTCAAATGCTGCCAGGAATACCAACCATTCGGGTGTTTGAAGCTTTAGCTTCCGGAATCCCGTTAATCTGTTCTCCATGGAATGACTGCGAGCATCTTTTTGAGAAAGACAAAGATTTCCTTGTAGCTCAAAACAGCAGGCAGATGAAAGAATATATGAATCTGATTCTTAATGATCACAGCTTTGCTTCACAACTGGTTTTCAGTGGTCTTAAAACTGTTCTTGACAGGCATACCTGTGCCCATCGGGTTGACCAATTATTGAAAATATGTGAAGAGTCAGGAATTAAAAATTGCACTGCAGGATGTTTGAGTACAGAACTTTCAGGCACTGGGAGGAACCGATGAATAAGGGGTTAAATATTGCGTTTTTCGGGTCCAGTCTGGTATCTGCTTACTGGAATGGTGCGGCCACCTATTATCGGGGGATTATCAGGGAACTTAACAGCAGAGGACACAATGTTGTGTTTTTTGAACCGGATGCATACGATCGCCAAAAGAATAGAGACATCGATGATCCTCCTTATGCGTGCAGCGTGGTTTATAAGGCGGATCTTTCCGGAGTAAAAAGTGCTTTGAGTCAGGCTCAGGGTGCAGATGTAATAATTAAAGCCAGTGGTGTAGGAGTCTTTGACAATCTTTTAGAACAGGAAGTGCTGCGTTTTCAAAACTCCAATACACTGGTGGTGTTTTGGGATGTGGATGCACCTGCAACATTGGACAGAATAAAACACGATGAAAATGATCCATTCAGGGGGCTTATCAGTTCGTATGATCTGGTATTGACGTATGGAGGAGGAGACAGGGTTGTAAACGGGTATAAACAGTTTGGAGCCAGACAATGTGTTCCTGTTTACAATGCATTAGATCCGCTTACTCATTTTCAGGTCTGTTCTGATAGCAGATTTGAAGGAAGTCTTGGTTTTTTAGGCAACCGGCTTCCTGACAGAGAAAAAAGGGTGGAAGAGTTTTTTTTCAAACCTGCAAGTTTACTGTCTCATAAATTGTTCATACTTGGGGGAAACGGGTGGCAGATTGATACAAACCGGTTACCTAATGTGAGATATCTGGGGCATGTTTTCACCTATGATCACAATGCCTTTAACAGTTCTTTGCTGGCTGTGCTGAACATCAATCGTAAGAGCATGGCTTGTTGTGGTTTTTCTCCTCCTACCAGGATATTCGAGGCTGCCGGAGCTGCGGCTTGCATTATTACCGATGCCTGGGATGGGATAGAGATGTTTCTTAAACCGCATGAAGAGTGTCTGGTTGCTCAAAGCGGGGATGATGTTGTTGAAATTATCAAATCTCTCAATTACAGTATGGTGCGTCAGATCGGTAAAGCTGCACAGGAAAGAATCCTTTCCGAACACACTTATCAAAAGAGAGCTGAAACTGTAGAACTGGCTTTAATGGGTTGCAGAAGTCAACAGGAGGTTACTTCATGATAATGACCTCTCCGTACGACATAGTTATTCTGGGACTTTCTATAACCTCTTCCTGGGGAAATGGTCACGCTACCACATACAGAGGGCTGGTAAAGGAGCTGACTGTCCGGGGACATAACGTTTTGTTTCTGGAGAGGGATATGCCCTGGTATGCAAATAACCGTGATCTGGCGCAACCTCCTTTTGGTAAAACAGAACTCTACAGATCGGTTGATGATTTAAAACAGAGGTTCAGAAAAGAGATAGAGGGTGCAGAAACAGTGATCGTTGGTTCGTATGTACCTGAAGGGGTAGTTATTGGAGAATGGATCATGGAGACCGCCAAAGGAATAAGAGCCTTTTATGATATTGATACTCCGGTAACCTTATCCAAGCTTCTGAAACGGGAATATCAGTATATAACTCCTCAGCAGGTTGGAAATTATGATCTTTACTTATCATTTGCGGGTGGTCCGATTTTAGATCAGATGGAGCAGGTCTTTGGATCTCCTATGGCCAGACCGCTTTACTGTTCAGTGTCTCCGGAGCAATACTATCCCGAAAAAATGGATAAGGTATTTGATTTAGGATATATGGGGACATTCAGTGCCGATCGGCAGGATGCCCTGAACAGAATGCTTATCTGGCCGGCAATCAAGTGGAGAAAAGGCAAATTTATTGTAGCTGGTCCACTGTATCCGCAAAACCAGTTATGGCCGGAAAATGTTGCTCATATCGAGCATATAGCTCCATCAGACCACCGGGAGTTTTATTGCTCTCAGAAATTCACACTTAATATAACCAGGGCTGATATGCTGATGGCTGGATTTGCTCCAAGCGTTCGTTTATTTGAGGCCGCGGCCTGTGGTACTGCAATAATAAGTGACTATTGGGAAGGGCTAGGAACTTTTTTTCGGTTCGGTGAAGAAATTCTTATAAGTTCAACTGCTGAGCATACGCTGAGATATCTTACTGATGTATCGGACAGGGAGATAATTGCCATAGGAGAAAGGGCCAGAAGAAAGGTTTTGACTGAGCATACAGCATCTCACAGAGTAGAGCAGTTGGAATGCTACATAAAAGAGGCTAAAGGCAAGAAAAGATACAGTCAGCCAATCCGATTGACGCGATCAGAGAGGGATTCATGAGAGAGGTTTGATATGGTTGAAGCTGTTAAAATCTGGAATGAACCCAATAATCTTTCCCACTGGGATTTTACCATTGATTCGGAGTGGAAAGAATTTTCCAGAATGGCCATGCTTGCGGCGATAAAGATAAAAGAGACAAATCCGGATCTTACGGTTGTGATGGGAGGAATATCGCCAATAGATCCGCGATTTGTTTCACTGTTAAAAAGTTATGGCTTACTTGACTATTTTGACGCAGTTGCAGTTCATGGGTTTCCTTTGGACTGGAACCATTGGCAAATTGATGAGTGGCCTCAAAAGATAGAGGAGATTAAATCAGTATGCAATCTTCCGGTTTGGGTCTCAGAGGTTGGTGCTTCATCGTTTGGAGCAGAGGAGGTGCAGACATTTGGTTTAAAACGAACTATGCAGCTTTTGGCAGGGAAGGTGGAGAGAATTTACTGGTACAGTCTTTTGGATCTTCCTCCGACATGGGAAGCTACCACCAGACATAAAGAGAGTGAAGGAAGTTCTTATTATCGTCATTTTTATATGGGGTTAATCCGTGCAGATGGTACTCCCAAACCGGCGTTTGAACATTTTGATCCGATGATGGGGATATGTCAATGGTTTCATTTCAGAGATCACAGATTGGAAGAGGCGGTTGGCTGGTTAAAAAAATTAAAAGTAAAGAAACTGAGGACTGGAATAAGCTGGGCTGACTGGCACAGACCTGATGCCTGTGACTGGTTTGATTATCAAATGGAAAAACTGCAGGAGTTTGATACTACCTTGACTCTCTGTTTTACACCACCATCAAGAGGTATAGTTTCCTCCATAACCAGTCCGCCAATAGAGTCAGGAGAGTTTGCAGATTTTGCATCCCAGGTGATAAAACGATATGCGATGGCAGAATCCCCCGCTGGAAAGCGACCCCTTAATAAGGGGGATGATGGAATTCTATCCAATAGTGGTTTCTCTCAGCCCTGAAAGGGCGCCCTAGCTCAGCACAGGGCAACGCCCTGTGGTGTGAATTGTATGTGATACGTATGATTCCGGGAAAAAAAATGAACACAACCGTGTATCTCATAAGACATGGTGATATCGAATGCGCAGATCGGATTCCGGGAAGGATGACTGGGATGCATCTAAGCGATCATGGCAAAAAGCAGGCAAGAAATCTAATAGAGTTTTTTAAGGATAGAGATCTTGACGCAATCTATTCCAGTCCAATGGACAGAGCAGTGGAAACTGCTTCGGTACTGGCTGAAGAGAAAAAATTACAGATACAGATATGTGATGCCTTTAATGAGATCGATTTCGGTGATTGGACAAATAAGAGGTTTTCTGAACTTGAATCGGATTTCGGGTGGAAACAGTTTCATTTTTTCCGAAACGGAACCGTTATTCCTGATGGGGAGTTGATGATTGAAGTACAGTCACGTATGATTAGTCAGTTGCAGCTTTTAAAAGAAACGCATGAGGGGCAGTCATTTGCGGTTTTCAGTCATAACGATCCGATAAAATCGGTAATCGCGTTTTACAGTGGAATTTCTCTTGATCTTTTTCTTCGGATTACAATTGATACTGGTTCAGTCAGTGTTTTACAATTTGACAATGAGTCGTGTGAAATCAGCAAGATCAACATAATCGGTGATTTTCAGGCATATTGGGAGCGTGCATGAAAATTGTCATATTCGGATTATCAATAAGCTCTTCGTGGGGAAATGGTCATGCCACAATATGGAGAGGATTGATATCTGCATTGACCCGAATGGATCATCAGGTGATATTTTTTGAAAAGGATGTGGATTATTACGCAGGTAATCGTGATTTCGAGAGATGCAATGGACTGACACTGATTTTATATGAGAAATGGGATAAGATAAAAAGCGAAGCAAAAGAATGGGTCAGAGGTGCAGATGTAACAATTGTCACCTCATACTGTCCTGATGCTATAAATGCTTGTGGAATATTGAATTGTAGTAGTGGATTGAAGGTTTTTTATGATCTTGATACACCGGTTACTCTCAGTAGCATTGAGAATGGTAAATGGCCTTTCTACATACCTCGAAACGGATTAGGTCAGTTTGATCTGGTGTTAAGCTACACTGGTGGTGGAGCAACCAAGAAAATTAAGGAGATACTTGGTGCGAGGCTGGCGATTCCTCTTTATGGGAGTGCAGATCCGCAGCTTCACTTTCCAACCTGCAGGATGGACAAATACTCCAGCGACCTTTCGTATATGGGAACTTATGCGAAAGATCGCCAGGAAAAACTTGAGGAATTTTTTTTTAAACCGGCAGCATCCTTAAAAAGAAAACAGTTCCTTTTAGCTGGTGCTCAATATCCGGAAAGTGTCAAACTAAGCCGCAACATTAGATATTTACCACACGTCGCTCCACCTGAGCACTCCTGTTTTTATTGTTCCAGTAGTTTTACCTTGAATGTAACCAGAAAAGCAATGGCGGCAATGGGATATTGTGCATCAGGGAGACTTTTTGAGGCTGCCTTATGTGAAGTACCTGTCTTAAGTGATTACTGGACAGGAATGGAAACGTTTTTTACCCCTGGTGAAGAGATTATTCTGATTAATTCATCCCGGGATGTAATCGATGCTTTAAAAATACCGCTGAAGGAGCGGCAGATAATTGCAAAAGCGGCACGAAGAAGGGTTTTGAGGGAGCATACTGCCGAAAAACGGGCTCAGGAATTGATTGCTATTATTAAAGGAGTCTAAGGGAGTTATGCTATGGCTACATACTGGGGTATAATACCATCTGCTGGTTGCGGATCAAGAATTCAGCCTTTAGCTTTTTCAAAGGAGCTTCTTCCGGTGGGGAGCCTGATATCCCAAAATATTGAACGTCCACGGGCTGTAAGCGAATATCTTATAGAAAGAATGAAAATCGCTGGTGTCACAAATATATGTATGGTAATTTCACCGGCTAAAAGTGATATACTCAAGTATTATGGAAACGGCACAGAAGGTATGCACTTTTGTTATACTGTTCAGCAAAATCCCAGTGGGCTTTGTGATGCCATTTTTTGTGCTTTACCGCTTATAAACAGGTCAGATCAGGTTATCGTGGGACTTCCTGATACGATCTGGTTTCCTGCAGAGAGCCTTTTGGTTCTTCCTGATAATCAGCTTTCATTCTTGCTGTTCCCGGTAGACAAACCTCATCTGTACGATGCTGTGGAGACTGATGAGAATAACCGGGTAAAATACGTACATGTTAAAAATATGCGGATTAAAGAGAAATGGATATGGGGTGCCTTTAAAATGCCAGGTTCTGTTCTGTATGATCTGCACAGACTTTGGTGTTGTGAAGGACGGGGGGACGAGTATTTTGGTACATTGGTAAATGCTTATCTGGACAATGGAGGAACTGCATTTGGTTACAAGACCGGCAGTGCTTATGTAGATGTGGGCACGATCGGAGGGTATCGTGATGCAATGCAGATGTTGGTAAATTCTAAACAAAATAACGTGGCTACTCAGGGATTTGATGGTAATAAAATAACGTATTAATATTAAATCGGAAAAAAATAAGAACTAATATTAAAACAATATTTAATCAGAAATAATCGGAAAAATATCTAAATGAAGAATAAGAATTACTAATATTCTATAGGGTTAAAATTGGGGTGAAGAGAGGTTCACAGGTGTTTGTTAAGAGGGGAAGGGGGGATTCCAGATGTTCGGAGTAGGAATTCCCCGCTGGAAAGCGCCCCCTTAATAAGGGGGATGGTGGGATTCTAGCCAAAAGTGGGTTCGGGCAATGCCCTACGTTAAGGTAGCTCAGCCCTACATGCTGGTTAAGGAATTCTCTGAGCCCTGAAAGGGCGGCCTAGCTTAGCACAGGGCAACGCCCTGTGTGTCGTGGTGTGTGTATCGTGATCGCATGGTGGTGTGATTATAGCCAATAAACCAATATTTGGGGAAAATTCCGGAAATTTCCTAGCCAAAACCATTAAACCATGAAAAAATCGCTTGAATTATTAGAGAGCTTTTGCAATAAAACACACTGTGGTGTGTCAAACACTCCTTCTGCCATTCTTTTTTGTGCACATCCTGATGATGAAGTTTTGGGGTCGGCATCATTGCTGCATTATCTGAAAGACAACCTGAGGATAGTCACTGTGACCGATGGGGCACCGAAAAAAATGGATGATGCAATTGCTGCTGGCTTTTGCTCACGGGAGGCATATTCAAAAGCCAGATTTCAGGAGCAGTTAAATGCCATGTACAGTGCAGGAATCACCGAGGCCCAGGTTTTCCAACTGGGATTTATTGATCAACAAGCTTCTTATCAGATGGGAGCGATTTGTCATAAGATACTGGAAATGCTGCAGAAATGTAAACCCGAAATCGTTCTTACTCACGCCTATGAAGGGGGCCATCCAGATCATGATACTACTGCATTTGCAGTGTGGGCAGCAGTTGAGATGCTGAAAAAACGCCAGGGTGATGCACCGGAGGTGGTTGAGTTTGCCTGTTATCATGGTAATGGAAGTTCAGAGATGGTTTATTATCAGTTTATTGATTATCCGCAGATTCCGGTCTGGTCGGTTCAACTGGATCAGGAGCAGATTGAAAACAAAAAAAAACTAATTCAGTATTATACTTCACAATGGAAGACTCTGGAGAATTTTCCTCTTACTGTGGAGCGTTTTCGCAGGGCTCCTTCGTATAATTTCAAAAGACCTCCACATCCGGGAGTATTGCTTTACGAGTTTTATGATTGGGGAATGAGCGCCAGCAATTGGAATCAACTCGCTGCAGAAACAATGCATTTACTCAAGTTGAACGAAGGATCATGAATAACAGGACTATTCTGAATGTAGCTTTCCCCTTTGCAAAAGTTACGGAGAAGACAGCAGGAGGTGCAGAGCAGATATTGCAAGAGCTTGATAAGGCAATAATAAGTTCTGGGAACTGCTCGGTGGTACTGGCACAGAAAGGATCTTCGGTAGAAGGCGAATTGATAGAATGTGACTGTGAATATGGTGTAATAGACGAAATCTACAAAGCAGAAACACATAAAAAATACCGTTCCATTATTTCAGGTATAATAAGAGAAAGGAAAATTGATCTCATTCATTTTCATGGGTTGGATTTCGTTGAATATTTCCCGTCCGGACAATTTTCATCATTAGTTACGTTGCATCTTCCGGTGGATTGGTATAAAGGCAAATGCTTTTCGATCAGAGGTATCCATTTTAATTGTGTTTCACGCTTTCAGTTTAACAGTTGGGAAAAAAGGATAAGTGGACGGGCTTCGGTTATCGAAAATGGAGTAAATATTCCTGAGAAAATTTCTTGCAGAAAGTCTGGAGCATACACTTTATCGATGGGAAGAATATGTCCTGAAAAAGGATTTCATCTGGCAATTGAAGCTTCCAAAAGGGCCCAAAAACCTTTTGTTCTTGCCGGGAAAGTGTATCCCTATGAAGGGCACATAAGATATTTCCAGAAGAAAATTTTGCCGGCAATTAACAGCAATGAATGCTTGTTTGTAGGTGAAGCAGGAACTGAAGAAAAAGAGTGGTTTTTAAACCACGCTTACTGTCTTCTGGTGCCAAGCCAGGTAGAGGAAACCAGCTCCCTGGTAGCCATGGAAGCGATGGCCAATGGAGTACCGGTAATTGCTTTTAAAGCCGGTGCTTTGAATGAAATCATAAAACATGGGGAAAACGGATATCTTGTCAATGATGAAAAAGAGATGGCTGAAGCGATTCTGGAGATTGAAAAAATCGATCCGGAGAGATGCTACAGCATTGCAAAAGAAAATTATTCGGTAACCCGTATGACTTCCCAATATTTACAATTGTATGAGAAAATCATCGAAGGCTAAATCGTAAATCGATAATGAATGCTTTTATATCCGATGCCCGTAGGTTTGGAATCCCCCGCTGGAAAGCGCCCCCTTAATAAGGGGGATGTTGGGATTCTAGCCGATTAGTAGTTTTGGGCGATGCCCTACGTTAATATAGCCCAGCCCTACGACTGGGTCAAGGAATCCTTCAGCCCTGAAAGGGCGTCCTAGCTCAGCACAGGGCAACGCCCTGTGTGTGTTAAAAATCCCCCACAGGGGACGAACCCACCAAGAGGGAAGAGGAGATTGAAAAAAGGATACCATGTGAAAGTCGCAGCAGAAGAAATAAAAGAATCTGATCTTGAAAAAATCTCTCCTGCCTGGACCGAGCTTTGCCATCGATGCAGCTTGACCACTCCGTTTCAGTTTCCACACTGGATTATTCCATGGTGGAAGAATTTAGGCGGTGGAAGCTTAAAGGTAGTTATTCTTAACGATGGATATTTGCTGGCAGGAATAGCCCCTTTTTTCATATATAAAAATGAGAGTGGAAAGCGAAAACTTTGTTTTATTGGCACAGGAATAACCGATTATCTGGATATTATCGCATTACCTGGTTATGAGAAAGTCGTATTTAATTCTGTAATGCAGTATCTGGATGATATCAGTTCCGAATGGGATGAATGTGATTTACAGGATATTCCGGAAAACAGCATTCTTCTTCACTGCGAATTTCCGGACTTATTTAAAGTGCAAAGAAGTGACTATAATGTCTGTTCGCATCTTGAGCTGCCATCTGATCTGGAGAGTCTGAGAACCAGTTTACCCAAGAAACTCAGGAAAAATCTTTCTCGTGCAGCAAGAATGCTGAGTAGAAGCGGGGGGTATCATCTGGAAATTGCAGATGAGAATAATGTTGAATCCTTTCTGCAAAGATTGTTTGGACTTCATCAGGCCAGATGGTCGAGCAAGAATCAGAAGGGGGTACTTCACAGCGATACATTGAAGAAATTCCATACACAGGCGGCATCGGGACTGGTCAGGTATGGGCTATTGAGAATATATGAAATGAAATTCTGTCAAAAAACCATTGCCACTTATTACACTTTAGCGCATAGCAACAGGGTATATGCGTATCTGGGAGGCTTTGACCCATCGATGGAGCAGTACAGTCCTGGTACATTGTTACTTTATCATGTAATTGAAGACTCGGTAAAAAGAGATGCTGTGCGTTTTGATTTTTTACGGGGTGATGAAACATACAAGAGATATTGGCGACCAGTATATTCTGTTAATTCCAGAATACAGATAAGAAAAAGGGAAAAGAGATGACTACATTTGTATTGGTGCGTCATGGGCATTGCGATCCTGTCGGGAAGTATATCGCAGGAAGAAAAAGTGGAATTAAGCTAAGTGAAACTGGAAAAAAACAGGTGAGAAAATTGGTTAGTCGTTTCAATGAAATTAAAATTGAGGCGATTTATTCCAGCCCTCTTGAACGGGCCATAGAGACCGCATCACCTTTGGCAGAGAATAAAAGACTTAAAGTTAATGTTGTAGAAGAGCTTCTGGAAATTGATTATGGAAATTGGACCGGCAAATCATTTGAAGAATTATCAGCAGAGCCGTTGTGGAGGCTTTACAACACATACAGAGGAAGAGTAAGGATACCTGGTGGTGAAATGATACCAGAGGTGGTTTCACGAATGAGTGCTCTGATAGAGAAACTAAGAAGAATTTATCAGGGCACGGTAGTTCTTGTAAGTCATGGTGATCCGATCAAATCAGCTATTGCACACTACATCGGAGTTCCTTTGGATTTTATTATGCGTTTAGATGTTCAGCCTTCATCAGTTTCAATTCTTTCTATCGATGATTATGAAGCGCGATTGATGACATTAAACAATACTGGCTGGGATTCCAGACAAAACCATATTAAAAACTCTCCCATCCCTGAAAGGGCGCCCTAGCTCAGCACAGGGCAACGCCCTGTGTGTCGGGTGTATACGGATAGTGTGGTTCGTTGGGTTCGTGTGATTTTATGATTTGCATGATTCACATCATTCGCATGTTCATGGGTTCAGGGTGATATTCCCATTTTTTCCGATTCAAAATTATTACGTTATGGGGTAGTTTTCATGGTAATATATCGCAACTACAAACAAACTAAAAAGACATCTCATCAAATTGCCATCATAGAAAAGCTGGTAGGTATGGCAATGCCCACCAGACCGGATTTTTACGATATTGCAATCAGTCTGATGATCGAATGCGGTGAGTTGGAAACTGGAATTACCGATTATTTCTGCACCGATAAAGATCTCATTAATCCGCAAATTGAAGTCTGCAGAAGCATATCGATGGAAGCTGGTGCGGTTATTTTTTCTTTGTGGTCAGAAGGAGTGTTTCTGATTGATCGCTGGTTAAATATAAAGAAAAGTTTATCCATTTTAAAACAGATGCAACTTCCTGAGCAGATAACATTAAATGTACCGGAAGGGTTTGTTTTTTATGGATTGTACCCTGAGGTTTATCTTGAAGCTACCTCTGAGTTTATTAAAGAGATGAAACCGGAAAAAACATTGGTGATTGGTCTGCGAAGTATTGGTACGGTTTTATCGGCATTAATTGGAGCTCATTTGCAAAGTGTCGGGTGTGTGGTAAAAACCTTAACTGTAAGACCGAGGGGGCATCCATTTAACCGCTTCCTGGTACTGGATGAGAAGATAAAGAACATGATCAGGCAAAGTACCGGCTATTACGTGATTATTGCAGATGAGGGGCCGGGACTTAGTGGGTCATCAATTGGCGGGACATTGAGTGCGGTAAAAAGTCTGAATGTTCCCAGCAATAGAACTGTGATTTTTCCCAGTTGGCTTCCATCGGGTGAAAGATTCATATCGGAAAATGCCAGAGTGCTCTGGAATGATTACAAAAAATACACCGGCAGTTTTGAAAATCAGTGGATTTTAAATGGAAAGCTGGAGAGAAATCTTCAAAAAAGACTGGTTTACGAGATATCTGCCGGTATGTGGAGGTCAAGGTTTATAACAGAGCCTTCCGATTTTCCACCTGTACATCCACATCATGAAAGAAGAAAATTTATGCTGGTTGATAATTCAGAAGAGAAGAAAAACCGTTGGATTGCCAAGTTCGTTGGGCTGGGAAAATACGGTGCTTCGAATGTAGAACGTGCACAGAAGTTGGCCGAAATGGGGTTTACTCCTTCGGTAGATCAGTTATGCAATGGGTTTGCTGTGATGCCTTTTGTGGAGGGAAATGTTTTGAAAGCATCCGATCTTGATGAGTCGCTGATTGATTTTGTTAAAAAATATCTGCTTTTTATTCAGAAGACGATGGGTGCTTCTTTACAGGTCAGCTATGATCAGATGTTTGAGATGATCTATACCAATGTGAAGGAAGGGATGGGGGAGAATTGGTGCAGGTGTCTGGAGAAATTCACTCCAGAAACTTCTTCACTTTATGAGGAGGTGGCTGTGGCAATTGATGGACGCATGATGCCTCATGATTTTTTGAAAACCGGCGACAGATTTGTAAAGGTGGATCATATAGAGCATCATTCGGATCAGTTTTTCCATGGGGTTCAGAACATTTGCTGGGATATAGCAGGTTTTTTTGTGGAATTTGAATTGGACAGGAGAAAAAGAGAGCATTTTCTGGAGAATTTTACTTCCATAGATTCTTTTGTGAATAAGAGGCAGCAATTTTTTAACATAGCATATCTGGCATTTCGATTGGGATATGTAAGTTTGGCAGCAGATTCATTGAAAGGGGAGCCGGATGCTGGACGATTTGAGAAACTGCGAAAGAAATATTGCACGATGCTAAAAAATGAATTGACAGAGCTCTGAAATGAACGTAAGCGGGGTAGGTCCTGATGAATAATTTACAAAAAAAGATAGATTCTCTGGCTCCCTGGTTCCATAATCTTCATTTGCCCGATGGAACCCAGACCGCACCTGGACATCCTCTGGGAGATTTCCCTGCTTTCAAGTGGAACCAGATCTGTAATTTTCTGCCTCCAAATCTGAAAGGGTGGCGTGTACTGGACATTGGATGCAATGCCGGGTTTTATTCATTTGAGCTGGCCAGAATGGGGGCTTCGGTTACCGGAATCGATATTGACAGTCATTATTTGAAGCAGGCAAGATGGGCCCAGGGGAGATTTGGACTCAACGTTGATTTTAAAAAAATGCAGGTTTATGATTTGGCAAAAAGCACCAGAAAATATGATCTGGTGTGGTTCATGGGGGTTTTCTATCATTTACGTTATCCATTTCTGGCATTGGATATAGTGTCAAGGGTTACTTCGAAGCTGCTGGTTTTTCAGAGCATGACCTTGCGGTCACCGGAAGAGTATGAGGGAAATCAGAACGTTTCGCTTTTTAAGAGAGAGGAGATGAACCAGCAGGGATGGCCGAGAATGGCATTTGTTGAGCATTCGCTGGAAGATGATCCTACCAACTGGTGGATACCTAATCATAGTGCAATTATGGCCATGTTAAGATCAACCGGTTTTGAGGTGATAGAGCGTCCTGGAGATGAGATCTATATTTGTCGCAAGACAAGAGAGAAGATCAGTTCGAGGGATATGCGGGAATTGGAATACAGGGCTGCTACAGGAAAGGGAAGAGGTTTTCAATGAAAACCTTGTTTATTCCTGCAATTACTTATTCCTGATTCCATCAGGGATCAAATATTTGTAGATCCATCCATGTTTTAGCACATCCACATCCACAACCAAAAAATCATTCCTACCTAAAAATTGTTTTGGAGATACATTTCAATATTTTATGCAGGAATTCCCATAATCGAATCAAATTTTCTTCTGATCCTGTCAGGGATCAAATAATTGTTGGCCAGAAAACCGGAAATTGATAAATGTAGGCCGGGAAAAATCAAATGAAGGTCGGAAAATGTTAAATGCAGCCCGGAAAATATCAAATGAAGGTAGGAAATTGTTAAATGCAGCCCGGAAATTATCAAATGAAGGCCGGAAATTGTTAAATGTAGGTTCCGGAAACCAAAAAAGAGCTGCCGGAGGTCTTTTTGGAGTGTTTTGGAGTCTAAATTTGATTTTTCTAAGTAGCAATCGGGCAAAAATCTGGAATTTTCCACCGGACAGCAAGCGTAAGACAAGGTGTTTTAGCTCAAGCTGAACGGAAAATCTGCAATCAGCAATGATGGGTATTTTTGAGAGAACAAAACTGCCCTTTCAATGGGTAGGGAATAATTTAATAGTCCAGGACTAAAAGCTCCCGGTTATACAAAGAAGCTCTTTGAAGCGAAAAAAGAATTGATTAAGGAATAATAATAAACCAGCCCAAAGCAGATAGCAGACAAAAACTTCAGGACAAAAATGATTAACAGGTATAAACAAGCCCTGAAGGGGCGCGATATACCAGCCCAGGCCGAAGGCCCGGGCTGCTGCGTTCCGATAATCAAAAGATCAATTAAAAGAAATTCAAGAATGGATTTTGGTAAAAAAAGATGGAGTATGTATTTGTCCGGAAGATTATTTGTGTTCAATTGAGGCTTTTTCATGCAAAATATCCTCCTAAATACTGAAATCAACATTTCTTGCTTTTCTTATACTATATTATTTTTTTTTAAAATCCGTTGGAAAAGCCCGGATGTTTTGATCTAGGGAAGGTTTCGTGGACACGAGTTAAGCCACGAAAAATTGACATTATTAAAACCTTTTTTCGAATTCTTCGGGACTCAGATAGCCAATGCTCGAATGTAGCCTCTCGGTATTGTAAAAAGTCTCGAAGAAATCAAAAATCATCAATTCTGCTTCCTTTCTGGTTTCTGGTGTCCTATCTAAAAAACATTCTGTTTTCAGTGTATGCCAAAGACTTTCTGTAATCGCGTTATCATAGCAAATCCCCGTTGCCCCCATACTCTGTTGGATTTTATATAGCGACAGAATCGCTCGAAACAGTTTTCCAAAATATTGTCCTCCCTGGTCGGAATGAACAATAGCTGATGGCAAGGGGATACGCTTTGCTATCGCTTTATTAAACGCCTTAATAAGGGTACTTTCGGCCATTGTAGCACTTGCTTCCCACCCCACAACCATTCGTGTGCAGACATCAAGAAATACCACAAGATAAAGCCAGCCTTCCTTGGTCCAAATTGCAGTGAAATCCGAAGTCCATAGCGTATGTGGCTTTGAAGATGAGAACTTTTGCTTAACCAGATCAGGGGCTTTCTGATGATTGTGTTTGGAATTTGTTGTATGCTTAAAACGCCTTGCTGCTTTGGGAACAAGATTTTCTTCACGCATTATTCTACGTGCCCTTTTTTCACTAACTCTTATTCCCATTCTGTCTAGAACTACTGATATACGGGCGCACCCATAAGTATCACGAGATTTATGAAAAACCTTACGAATCGCAGGTTTTATTACTGCTGTTTCATGGCGGTCATGTTCACTAAGCGGTCGCTTTACCCATGAATAATATCCACTTCGGGCTACACCAAATACTCTACATATATCAGCAATTCTAAACATATTTTTCAATTGACCAATAATCACATATTTTTCACGGGGTCCCTTGATACAATGGCCAAGGCTTTTTTTAAAATATCCCGCTCCAGGCGTAATTCCTCAATTTCCTGCTTAAGGGATAATAATGATGGGTCAATAGTAACCACAGCTGCTTTCCTCTTCCCAATACCTGGAAAGCTGTTTTTGGGGTCTTCCCTGTACTCCCTGATCCAGCGGCTAAGGACACCTTGTGGAATAGCTAAATCCCGCTCTACTGACCTGCATGAGCGCTGTCCGCTAAGCACCAGTTCAACTGCATTACGCTTAAAATCTGCATCATACTTTTTCCGGGTTTTGATCCCTTCAGGTTTCATACCACACCTCCATACAAAATTTAGTATTATTTTGTTAAGTGTGGCTTAACTTTTTGTCCACAAAACCTTCCGGAATTCAGAGTTGCGCAAAAACGCAAAAAACGGTCAGAAAGTGAATTCGCTTCTGAGACAATTAGATAAAACACGATTTCTTTTTCCGCACAAAGTGGCACAACGAAAGCGTAACCTTGTTGCTTTTTTCGCATCGCAGTCAAGCATTTCCGGTAACAGCAATATTGTTAATAATAACAGTAAAGGGGCAGTACCGTTATTCCGGTGTCTGAATTCCGGTGAAATATTCAAAGATAATGATTTTCAGGGCGTTGAAATCAAAAAATGGTATTGTCTTGCACCGAAAATTGAAAATACCACGCTGGAATGTGTTTTTGCCGGTGAACTCACACCGGCCGGTTTTAAAATAAAACCATTGTCAAACACAACCAGTATGCATGTCTGCAAATCTGAATCTGTAATTAAGAATGCCTATTCAAATGAGCCTTGTTTAGTTTTTTATAATTTTGAGGGCATAAGCGAAGGCCCGGTACAAAAGGCGGAAATATACGACAGGGGAGACCGGTGTATCGCTTTCATTGAGAGTGATTCATTGGAATTCTGGTACGATGCAGGCAGTCATCCTCGTTTTATTAATGCCTCTGTACAGGACAGCCTATATTTCGATGGTGAAATTGACCATACTATCACTTGGATTGGTGACGTAAATCGGAATGGGAAAATTGAATTTGTCATAGAACATGCTCCAATGCAGTCGGTAGAGTATTATTTACAATTCATAGAGAAAAATGAAAAAGATGGAAAGATTATATTAGAAACTAAAGCTTATTATACAAAAAACATTCCACAACACGATGAATGAGGATAGCTTTCATAAATTCATCTACTGCAAAAAGCAGGAGTCAATCTTAAGCGGGTACTTAAGATTTGTTTTCCAGCAGCAGATATACCCAAACGGAAGCAAATGCTCAAGCAATTTTAATTAGTTTTAGTTTAGGTGAACGCTCAATTTTACGGAAATATTCAAAAAGGGGATTGCTGGAAAAAACGGCTTTATCGATGTGAAAGAGAAATAAGATTTCTCCGTCCATAAGAAATCCTCTCTTTTCGAAAACACTAATCAAATAAGTACCCAAAAAAATGAGAAAAACTAACGATTCATCATTTCCAAATACAATCCTACCAATTCATTGTCCTGATTACTAACTTCAATTACTTTCAAACCGCTTTGGGTCCTCTGCAAAGTGAATAACTTTCCTGTAGAAAAAAACTTCTCTAAAAGTTGTCTGTGCAGCGGATCAACAGATTTTGCTTTACTCAAATTGATAATTCTACTGAGACGAAACGCGGTGATCATGCTCTGGGTACTAAGAGAATTGTTCCAGGGAAAAGCCGAAGAGCCACAACAGAGCCGTGATGATCTCAGATCAAAAATCTCCCTGTTTTCATAACCGGCTATTCCTGGTACCGGATAAAAAAGAGAGATACCGATTAATGTTTCTTTATTTGATAAGAAAGCCAGATTCCTGGCGACCGACTCCGGAGTATCTTCCTTAAATCCACAGATAAAATAGGTAATAACCGGTATGTTGAAATCAGTGATAATTTTAAGTAAAGAACAGTAATGATCGAGATCGCTGCTGCGGGCTGAACTCCTGTTTATTTCACCGGAAACCGAGCCAAGTGACAGGTTAAACTGAGTAAATCTCATCTCTATCAATTCTTTGCAATTGGAATTGTTTAACAATCTGTAGTCAATTCCATTTTCAGCACTGAAACTGATGTTTCTGAAATAAGATTTTAACGTTTTAACCGTATCTATCCAGAAATCATAATCGATCAGAAGATTATCATCTTCAAAATTCAGATGAATTGTTTTCTCATCCGGTATGTATTCATCCTTTATTTGCCTTAAGATTGTATTTATCTGGTCTTGAGAACATCTTCGAAACTTGTTTCCATGACAGAGCCAGTTTGAGCAGAACCTGCACTTCTGAGGACATCCGCGGGAAAGAGAGACACTGAAAGTGACAGAGGTTTTAGACTCTGTAGTTTTGATGACAGGGCAGAGGATCTCGTTTGATGAAGTTATTCTGGTGATAGGCACAATATTACACTTGCCATCCGATTTCCACCCAAACCCGGAAATACGGTCAGGATCCTGATCAGGTGAGATGATATAATCTATGAAATCACAAACATTTACCTCGGCTTCTCCTGACAGTGTGTAGTCGACGTTCTCTCTTTTAAGGAAATACTCAGGATAAACGCTGACTCCTGCACCTCCGAAAATAATCAGCGAATCCTTATTTCTCTTTTTAATCGATTCTGTCAGCTCTATAGCAGTAGAAGCATAACAGAACGCAAAAACCGATATGAAACACAGATCCGGTTTCAATTCACAGACCATATCTGAGCACTGTTTGATGGATGGTCCGAAATGCTTGTATGTCCTGAAAAATGAAGCTTTCCCAGTTTCATTTTCCATGATGTAAGACTTTAAATAGGTAAGGTCTTTTGGAAGTGGAATTGTGAATCCTTTATTTGCCATCGATGGGAAATCAAACTCGGTAACCTGAAGTCCTTTTTTCCTCAGCAGATCTGCAACGATTTTTACCCCAGCACCACAGAATCGATGAGCAGTAAAATAGAAGTCCTCAATTGGGGGAGAGATTACAACAGCCCGTAATGGATTAGAAAACATAAGTATCTGCTGCCTAAATCAGGATTATTATCTCGATTAAAATAATCCTGAATCGATTTATTTTACGCTTTTGAAAAAAGATTTAAAAAATACCTTTTCAGCCAATTGGGTTGTTACTTGAAAATTTGGGAGTATCTGGTTTTTCTCCGTCCCCAGGTATTTGGAAGATGCGGATTGGAAAAAGAGGTAAATTTACTGAAAAGCGGGTCGTTCTTAGGGGACGGAGGAAAGAATTTGCTCTGGGAGACATTGTTTTATTACCCTTAAAAACAATCTATTTTTCCAACACAGGAAAAATCATCAGCAAATACACTGCTCTTATCACTTTAGAGTGTTCACCAAAGATTCAGATAATAAGGTAAAAATGGATAAAATTAATGCTGAAAAGATCTTTCACGCAGCTCTGAATGCGGTTAATCCTTACAATGCTGTAATCAATAGCTTAAAGATCAAAGGTTCAACTCTTATTGCAGGAGATGAAGACCACTATTCGGTTTCGTATGACCTCAGCCGCTTTAGACAGATTAACATAGTAGGTTGTGGAAAAGCTGCATGGCCCATGTGTCTGGCAATGGAGAAAATTGCAGGTAAATATATCGGCAGGGGACTGGCAGTAACAAAGTATAACCATGTGTCTACTCCTTATCCATCAGGAATCGAGATCCGTGAAGCCGGTCATCCATATCCTGATCAGTCCGGTTATGATGCTACAGTTGAGACTTTAAAGATTCTGGAATCATCAGGAGAAGATGATATGGTTATTGCACTTATTTCTGGCGGAGGATCGAGTCTATGGGCATTGCCTTCTTCACCTATAAGTCTGGAAGAATTCAGAGAAACCACCCGTAAACTGGTCGGATGCGGCGCAGATATTAAGGAGATCAATTGTGTACGAAAGCATCTTTCAGCAATCTCCGGAGGATTAGCTGCAATCAAGGCTTATCCTGCAAAGGTGATTGTACTGGTCATATCCGATGTCATCGGTGATCATCTTGACACTATCGGATCCGGACCTTTCTATCCGGATGAAACCACCTTTGAAGATGCTTTAAAAGTGATCAAAAAGTATGATTTAGGTCATAGGATACCTGAAAGTGTAAAAACATATCTGGAACAGGGCATGCTGGGTTTACAACCAGAAACTCCCAAAGGAGACTCAATTTATTTTGCGAATGTTTTTCATAAGATCATTGCATCCAACCGGAGCGCTCTTGATGCTGCCAAAAGATGTGCAGAAGAGCTTGGATTTAAAACTGTGGTTATAAAAGATTCTACATCTGGTGAAGCCAGGGAAGCTGCCCGTATCTTTTGTGAGAAAGTAAAACAAATAAGGAAAAGAGAGAATTCAGAAAGACTGTGTGTAATCGCAGGTGGGGAAACGACAGTGACATTGGGAAGTGAATCCGGTGTGGGTGGAAGAAATCAGGAATTTGCCCTTGCAGCAGCATTGGAGATAGATGGAATGGATGGAATAACAATCCTTAGCTGCGGTACCGATGGAACCGATGGTCCAACAGATGCCAACGGTGCAATTGTAGATGGAAAAACTGTGGAATCATGCAGGAAAGCCGGGCTCCAATTACAGGAAGCTCTGGAAAAACATGACAGTTATACTCTGTTCAGTAACAGCGGAAATCTGATAAAGACAGGACCCACCTATACCAATGTCATGGATTTACAGATAGCAATCATTGAGAAACAGTATGATCCTGACTGACTTGGTCCAGTGATGGCAATGGATCCGGTATTTCATCGGTAGTATCCTTAAGAATTCTGGAAAAGCAAAACACATTAAGACCGGTGATTGCGCCCCATGTCAGTATCATCAGAATCCATCCAAGCGGTGTAAGGGTTTCATGCATAGGTCATTTTCTTTTCTTCTGAATGTTCTGCTACAGTTACATTTTTCCCGCGCTTTTTCCATGCCATGTAGATGACAATATTGACGCTTGACAGCATCAATAAAAGAAAAATGCGGAAAGATGAGATAAATGTGATTTTAGATATAGTCAGACCCAGAAATGTCACCTTTTCCAGAGGATCAATTCCCTTCAGAGTAATAAAATCCCATCCTTCGACAAACAGCCATGAGCCCAATATACAAATAAGGTAAACTGGTGTTACGTACTTGATGATGTATTTGAAAATAATGGGAAGCTTGATATGAGCACCACGATTCAGCTCTTCCCATCCTTTGTCGATTCCAAAGACCCAGGAAAACAGAATGACTTCGATTGTACCGAAAAGAACCAGGGCGAATGTACTTCCCCAGAAATCAAGTTCATCGAGAACTCCTGCTGCAAGCCCGAAAACTGATACCAGGCACATTATAAGGCAGATTGCAGAGGTCACCAGAACGGATTTTTTATGTTTCCAGGAGAGTTCATCTTCCAGAAAACTGATTGCAGGTTGAATTATCGAAATTGAAGAGGTGATTCCGGCAAAGAACAGAAGAAGAAACCAGATGAACTGTAAAAGTGAAGCAAGTGGCATTTTTGCAAATACAACCGGCATTGTGTTGAATCCCAGTCCGAATGTTCCCATTTTGGCAATCTGCTCGATGTTTGCAGCTCCGAAAAGTACCAGTGCCATAGGTACTACGATTGTACCGCCAATGATAACTTCTGCTAATCCGTTTGCTGCGCAGGAAGAAAGTGAAGAGAGTGCTATATCCTGGTTTTTTCTGATATACGATGCATAGGTCAAAATTGTTCCAATACCTACGCTAAGAGTAAAAAAGATCTGCCCGGATGCTACCATCCATACCCTTGGTTTCAGAAGGGAGTTGAAATCCGGATTCCACATGAAAGCCATTCCTCGCTCGATACCGGGAGTTGTCAATACACGGACTAAAAGTATTACTCCCAGTAAAAATATCAGAGGGAGAGCAATCTTATTGATTTTCTCTATTCCGCGGCGGACCCCAAAACCTATTACCGAAAAATTGATGATAAATGTGATAAAGAAGAAAAAGAGGGCAGAAGGAATACAATTAAAAATGGTGGTTTTAAGGTTTATATAATCACTGAACAGGTTGGTAAGAGTATTCTGCTGTACTGCGTTAAGCAGTTCTCCGGTAAGTGCATACCAGGCAAATCCCAAAAGCCATGATTCGATATATACATAATAGAAAAAGATAAACAGAGGACCCACGATGCCGATTGAGCCAAGATATTTAGCCCATTTTTTTCTGATGACCACATTAAATATACCCGGGGCACTTCCATAGGAGAATTTTCCACCATATCGACCCATTGTCCATTCAACCCAGGCCATGGGAATTCCTAAAAGAAGGAAGGCGATCAGATAGGGGATAATGAAAGCACCTCCTCCAAACGAGGCGGCTTTAACCGGGAAGCGAAGGAAGTTTCCCAGTCCGATTGCGGAGCCAGCTACAGCCAGAATCACTCCAATTTTGGAACTGAAAAGTTCCCTTTGAGGTGAGTGCAAAATCAGGCAATCCTTTCTTTTTTCATTAAAAGATCCATTTTCATTAAAAGATCCATTTTCAGAGCATTTTATTTCAAATACTCAGATAAAATGTTTTTTTCCCTTCTATTAGGCCAACTTTTATTATCGATATCGATACCCAAAATCGAATTTCAGGAACAAGAGTTGCAGAATAAAATGAGAATGAAAAAGGGGGAACAATGCATTTACCAATTTTACATCGACACAGAAATCGCACTGATGAGAAAACGTGGCAACAGGCTTGGGCACGAGCCTTAGATTTGATGGAAAATCCTTTTAGCCATAGCTCCTTATTGAGTTCGTATCCACCTATTACGGTAAACGAAAATGAAAAGGAAGTACTGGTGATTGCCGAAGTTCCTGGTATGTGCAGCAGGGACATCAATTTGAGTATTCAGGATGGAGTTTTATCCATTTCTGGTGAAAAAAAAGAAGAAAAAATGGAAGGAGAAGTGTATAGAGAGGTTAATTATGGATATTTTTCCAGAGAAATTCCCTTGGGGAAAAACTTGAAATGGGACATGGCAAAGGCGCAATGTCAGAATGGGCAGTTAACCGTAAGAATTCCAAAAAAAGAGGAGCAGATTACCAAAGTAAAAGTTAAGATCGAATAAAAAGGATTGTGGGAAGAAATGAAAAAGAGCTATAAGCGTGAGAAGAAAAATGAAAATTTGAGAGTGAACCACCAATTTCATGGTTTCTTTGAATCTTTTGGGGACGGAGTAAAATCAGTCATTTTCATCATTGACTTTAAAGACAAAGTAAATTATTAAAGAATGTACCTTTTAAGTAAGACAGTCTAAGTTTTGAAACTTTCTGTGAGATGTTTTCTGGCTTAAATGGAAGAAATTTCCGCATAAGTGATGAAGAGACGGAGCGAAACACTTCCCAATCCTTCCGTATCACAAACTTATAGGAATGGCCCATTTTTTGTAGTCTTTTTCTTCTAAACACTTTCCTCTCTTCACCACCCAACTCAAAAAAACGAGGTAAAAAATGGCAAGGAAACCCAGACTCTGTGTTTCAGATGTTATCCACTATATAACTGCCGAAGTCATAGATTCCAGAGTCCTTTTCCGTGATTTAACCGATAAAGACAAATTTATTGATCTTCTTAACAAATATCTGGCTGATACCGGATTTGATCTCTTAGGAATAGTTTTCTATCCGCAACATTATGAAATGGCCTTGCGTTTAAATGATCGTCCGATGAAAGATCTCTTTCAGAGATTTCACAGCGCTTATGCCCGCTACTACAATAAAAAACATAGTTTTGAAGGCTATCTTTTTCAGGGAAGGCCTAAATCTATACCGGTTGAAGATGGTCTCTATGCTCAACTGCTTATAGCATACCTTCACACCGGGCCTACCAGAGCAGGATTGTGCAAGACTATCGAAGAATTGGATAATTACAAAGACTGTACTCATTCTGCAGTAATGGGAAACAGTTATTTCCCAAATCTGAAAATAGATCAGATTCTTGAGCTTTACTCTGGCGATGGAAATGTGGATCCTAAAATCATCTACAGCAATGCCATAAAGCAGATGATGGAGAAATGCGACTCATTCCAGGATTTTATCGAAATGATAAAAGCTTCCAAAGAAGACAAACAGAGCATGTATAAGTCTGGCTACTGGATCATCGGGAGTCCCAAATTCATAAAAAATGCACTCAAACAGGATAAGGATAAAAGAATCCGCCTCGCAAATTATGTGAGAACTAACTGGGACCATGACAAACTGGCAGAGTTTGTTTTTGCCAGAATGCCGGTTTCTTTAGATAATATAAAGAGAAGAGGAAGGGATAATACGCTCTCAAGTGCCCGCAAGCTATACTGTTACTTTGCGGTTACTATTTTGGAAATGACGACTCGCAGTACTGCGGAAAGGCTTAACGTAACCAGTACTGCGGTATGCAGACTGGCACAGCAGGGAGAAAGTATTGCTAAAAGCAAGGGTATAGAATTAACAATTGAATAAAAAAGAGATATTTTCTGATAATTTTACCTAAATTGGATGATTTTTTTGTATGTGACGTGTCACGCTACGATCATGTTGGTCATGATGTATTTGAATATATCACCTTATAGATATAAGCTGTACGTCATCCGTAGAAGATTACTTCGGTAGGTGGATAAAGCTTTTGTGCTGTTAACGTAAAGGGATCTATGCTATTTACAACTAAAAAATAGTTTTAAGTTTAAATTTTTGATTTCAGCATCAGAATTTGTGATAAATTCATTCAAAACGACAACTTCAATTTTAAGGTTATAAAAAATTCAGAGGTTTTAATTATAATTGAGCCATACAATCAGATTATCTTTCCAGACAGGATAACTAAGCGATTAATTTCAGGTTTATGATTATCTAAGGTCATTAACCTTAAGGGACGGAGGAAACTTTTCATATTAGACGATCTGAAATTGCCCAGTTTTTTTAAACAAATCTTTCCCAAAAAAACAATCCATAAATAATTTTAGTATCAATCATAACCATCGTGGTCCAATATGAAGTTCCTCCGTCCCTTGAGCGAGGCAATAAAGAAAATTCAACTGCTTCTATTTAAGTACCAAAGATTGCTCTGAGTAAAAAAATATTGATAGAAAATTTCCTCCCCTGCAACAAAAATCTCAAAAAATCTGGTTTATTCGTTACTCGGAAAAGATGGCTCGCTTTTTACGTTTAAGTTAGGAGTGGAGAAGGTAAAATTGATGTTCCAAATGTTTCTCCGAGCAAAGCGACTTGGGAAACCTCTGCAGATCGGGAGCAAAGAAAAGCCCATCTTTTAAACATTTTAAGTCAAACCTGGTTTAAACATGGAAGGTTAGAAAAAAGTGTGTTGACACCATCTTATAGTTTTCTACCTCTTATAGTTTTCTGCATCTTTCACAGCGAATGATGGAGGTAAATGATCCCATCGAAAATAGAAATACTAAACCGGCTAATAATTATAAAGGAATATGTTATAGATTTAACAAAACAGAATTCGATGAGGAGAACAAAAAAACGCTCGCATTCTGACGTACCAACTGAATGGCTAGACGAAACTAATAAAGGGCGCATGCCTTACCAGATTCCTCATAATACATTCGGAATGACATTTAAGTTCGGAATGACACTAACGGAGAATTGGGGTTTAATAAAAAGATGCTTTATTTGCCAGCCATTATTTTTCTTCACAAAAAAAACAATCCGGTCCTGATTTTTGATTTTCTCCTGGTGAAGATTATTGAGAACTCTGCGAATCCGATCGATTCTCTCCATTTCGGTCCTAAGGTATATCTATTGCTTATTTAGAAGTCGCAATACTGGTTTAATATAAACTGGGCCAATTATCCAGAATCCGAGGGGAGGGAAACATGCTTGAAGCTACAATTCATGAAGAAGCTGCAGCAGTGCTCAATCGATTACAGGAAAAGCATAAAGGTCTTAAAGAAAGGCTGCAAAAAGCTTACGGTTATGCAGTTTTTCCTTCAGTAGGAAGAGCGGGGGTTGTTTTGGGAGGGGCTTATGGTCACGGTGAAGTTTTTGAAGGTGGTAAACCGGTGGGTTTTGCAACCATGAGTCAGATAACGGTTGGTGTTCAGATAGGAGGGCAGACCTTCACTCAAATACTTTCTTTTGGCAATAAAAAGTCTTTTGAAAGATTCAAAAAACGGGGAAAACTGGGTTTTACAGCTAATGCATCGGCTGTGATGGTTAAAGCAGCAGCAACTGCCACCAACAATGTTTCAGATGTGCAGGCTAGTGCTTATTCAATGGGAGGAATGTTACTAGAGCTCTCACTTGGAGGATCAAAATTCATGTTTATTCCACCATTAGAGAAATTGCCTCAAAACAAACCTGCCCCAAAGGAACCTTCACCCGAAAAAACAGAGCAGCAATCGATGGAAGTATCAAAAGAAGGCAGTTCTACTGGCAAAAGTGAAGAACTTAACTCATCTTTGGGTTCTTCAATAAAAGATGGGCTGGGGCAGTGGGCAACAAAACAGATAACAAAAGTACCGGTATTGGGAAAAATCCTGCCTCATAATGGGAAGCATAAAAAATCACCAATAGAAACGATTGCTGGTATGGTGACTGGAGCTAAAAAGGAGCTCTCTACTAATCGGGTATTAAAGCAGGAGGTGGAGGCGACTCTTAAAATGATAGAGGAGGCTCATCCACAGTTTAAGCATTCAATGGATCAGGCGTATGGTTACGCAATTTTTCCTTCGGTGGGAAGAGCCGGGCTCGTTGTTGGTGGAGCATACGGAAAGGGCGAAGTGTTTGAACAGAAAAAACTGGTTGGTTATGCTGGGATAGTGCAATTAACTATAGGAGTGCAGGTTGGTGGAGAGACCTTTGATGCTGTGGTTCTGTTTGCAGATAAGGAAGGATTGGATAGATTTAAACAGGGTAAGATCGGATTCGCGGCAAATGCCGGGGCAGTAATCGTAAAAGCGGGTGCTGAAGCTACCACAAAGTATCAGGCTGATAAAGTTTACATCTTTTCTCAAGGAGGTCTTTTGATTGAGGCTGCAATTGGTGGTCAGAAATTTGTTTTCCGGCCTGCAGTGTTAACTCGTAAACAACCAGCAGAAGTTAAATAGTGGTGTTTGTGAATACTGATTGTGGCTAAGCCAAATTGTTCTGATAAGAATGTTTGCGAAATTCATGGATAAGGGGCTCTTAACGATGATTGCAGTTGCACTCCTGAAAAGTATTCAAGACACCATAACTGGTTTAGGGAGAATCGGTCAGAAGTTGCGCTCAACTGTTAAGGAGCGAAGAAAAGAAACAGACAGAAGGAAGGAAAAGAAACAGCTTTCAGAAAATCAAATGAATCTTCTTCATACCGATGCACAAAGCCAAAACGTTAATGATAGCGATAAATTTCCATTACAGCAGGAGGAAAAACCAGAGATATCATCGGATATGTTTCTGGATGTTCCGCAAATAAAATCTGATGAGATTAAACTGACTTTAGAGGATCTGGATGCGCGGGTGGCTTTACAAGCAGAGCTTGCCGGAATGGTTAAGATAAATGTGGGAGTCAGTGCAGGGATAAGGAAGCTGGACCTGGATATAAAGGGATTAGATCTCAAAGCCCTATTAAAGGTGAAATTGAAAAATGTAAAAAAGATTTTTAACCGTGCATTGGAATCGCTAGATAAAAATCCCGATATTTTGAAAGACATGAGTGAATCTTCTGGATCTGGAAAGTCAAAAAAAGTGGGTTCTTTTTTTAATGAGAAGCGTAGTACCGGGAATGGTACTAAAAACGAAAATGACCAGAACAATAAAAAAGCAGAGAACAACTTTGAGAGTGAAGAAGGGAAGCATAAAGAAATAGAATTCGATGATAAATCATTCAATTTCAGTAATCAGCAGAAAAATAGCAGACCCGAAGAAAGGAATGACACTCGAGATGGCCATGAGAGTATTATCAAAGAGAAAAAATCTGATAAGACGTATGAGGAGGTTGAAAAAAAGAAAAATGGTGTGGAGAAAATTACAAAGGTTGTATTATCATCTGGGCTTGCGGATGGAGGTAATACCGAGACTTCAGTTGCAGGTATTAAGCAGGCTATAGAGGGGAGGAGTAGTGTAAGGAAAAATGGTGTGTTTCGTTTTTTTCGATTAAATCGGTGTTTGTGAGAATCAGATAGAGAGAATCAGATAGAGAGAATCAGATAGAGAGAATCAGATAGAGAGAATCAGATAGAGAGAATCTGTTTGAGAGAATCTGTTTGAGAGAATCTGTTTGAGAGAATCTGTTTGAGAGAATCTGTTTGAGAGAATCTGTTTGAGAGAATCTGTTTGAGAGAATCTGTTAAAGAAGAATCTGTTAAAGAAGAATCTGTTAAAGAAGAATCTGTTAAAGAAGAATCTGTTAAAGAAGAATCTGTTAAAGAAGAATCTGTCGGGGCAACCCTTGTGGTTGCCCTCCAACTATTTTGAGAAAAAAATAGTTGGAAAAAGAAAAAGAAAAAAAAGAAAAATCTCAGAGAAAAATTTTTATTTCTCAGAAAGAGCAGTAAAAGAAAATTCAGTTTTAGAATAAGATGAGGGCAACCACAAGGGTTGTCCCGACGGTTGCCCCGACTAATATATAGAGTTAAGCAGCAGTTCAAATTTTTATTCCAAAAAGAGGAATGTATTGGGCGACATTTTAGGGGCATTTATATCAATTGTCACTGTTGAGTACATTCGTGGGGTAAAAGAGAATAATTGGCAACCGTTTTCTAAAAAATTATGGCAGCGCAATTATTGGGAACATATCATCCGTAATGAAGAAGAATTAATGAGGATACAAAATTATATAAAGAATAATCCGTCAAAATGGGAAAATGACAGACTCAAAAGGGCGAGTGGTAATCGCGTTCAGGAGATTATGGAATCCTATGAAGAGGAACCATGGATGATATAAGTGATATGATGCAAGATTCAGGAGTTCAAGCAAAGAAATATCGAATGGCATTTTTTTGACTGAATGAGGGCAATCTTATGATGCGTGACATCTTATCTCGAGCTTGAGAGTAATATGGAAATTTACAGGATATGTTTTCAGGGCTGAGAGTAAGCTAAAAAGTTTCAAGGTATCTATTCATCGGCTTGAGAGTAAGCCAAAAAGTTTCAAGGCAGCTATTCATCGGCTTGAGAGTAAGCTAAAAAGTTTCAAGGCAGCTATTCATCAGCTTGAGAGTAAGCTAAAAAGTTTCAAGGTATCTATTCATCGGCTTGAGAGTAAGCCAAAAAGTTTCAAGGCAGCTATTCATCAGCTTGAGAGTAAGCCAAAAAGTTTCAAGGTAGCTATTCATCGGCTTGAGAGTAAGCCAAAAGGTTTCATGATTTCTATTAATCCTCACAATGGTTACCAAACAAGAAATTACCTTTCAGGAACC
>Ga0209510_1000779_pt1 | contig 40478 bp, 33 predicted proteins | sample BiotimSIPDNA_FD_185749 | JGI IMG/M metagenome (GOLD analysis project Ga0209510, IMG submission 185749) | Anaerobic biogas reactor microbial communites from Washington, USA - Biogas_R1 time_0 SIP DNA (SPAdes) (version 2) | ecosystem: Engineered > Bioreactor > Anaerobic > Unclassified | place...
CACGGAGTTAACCGGTGCGCAAGTTATAAGGCCCTGTATCGGGCGGCTTGCGGCAGCGGCGCGGCTCCGGCTTTCAGTATAGCCCGGAATTCATTATGCGCCACACAATGGCGCAAACCGCCGAACGCCGCAGCGTGCTTCCGGGATCGAAGCGCCCTCCGCCGATTCCGTCGACTATCCCCGCATCATAAAGCGCCTGCACATACTCTTTGTCCGTGTCCGTAAACGGCTGCTGTGCGCCGGACGCCTTAAGCCCTAACGCGTTTGACGCGACTTTCGCGATCAGGTCGCGGGTTATAGGCTCGTTCAGGTCGGTTATTTCGCCTTCATTAAGGTAACCGCGGGAAATTGCCAGATCCAGATAACCTCCCGCCCAGTGACCGCCGGAGGGCGCCTGCACGCCGGATCCGCAGGCCAGTAAAACGAGCTTGAGCGCTTCGCCGCAGGTAACGTCACGCTCCGGATGGAAAAGACCGTCGGAACAGCCGGATACTAAACCGCCGTCAACCAGGAAGGATATATATTCGCTGTACCATTCGCCCTGTTTGACATCGGGGAATATAAGAAAATCATCGACGGCCTCCTCTTTCTGGTAGCGAGCGGTGACCGCGACAGACCTCAGAGCGGGGGAGCTGTCAAGAAGCCGGGTTCCGTCAGCCGTGTACCAGCCTTCCAGCCGGTACCCGCCGAGCTGTGCCGAAGGCAGCTCTCCGTAAGGCTTCCCCTCCTGATAAAAATACACGTCACTTTCCGTATCTCCCTCTCCGGCATCGACAGTCAGCCATACCCAACCCGAGTCGTCGCCGCTGTAATCGGCGTAAAGAAACATCTTCGCTTCGGCAATGCGGCGTCTGCAAAGCGGCGCGGATACTTTGCCCTGAACGTGGCAGTAGACGCCGAAGGCATTGACAATCTCGGCGTCGGTATGATTATCCGCGCCGTCTTTTATGTATCCACCGAGGGTTCGCGAGGTGCTCAGCCAGTAGGTTCCGAGGTTATACGCCAGACAAACCATCGCGTCAAACTGGTTTTGCGTTACTGTCGCGCCGCAGGACCTTAAGAATCTGTTTACTGCGTTTTCAAAGGCAGTCAGGCGCTCCTTTAACAGCGCAAACGCTTCTTCCCGGGTTATTCCGCCCGGATACTCACCGCTGCCGCAGCTTGTACCGTAGCCTATATACCACTGCGGACCCTCTTTGTAGGCATATGCCGAAAAGCCCTCCCAGCCCGCGATAAGCTCTGCCGCCGCATCGCCGGTCGTCATATCAGACTGCGCAAAGGCGGGCGAAAAGGACACCAGCAGACATAAGCAGATTATGGCTGCCGTTAGTTTTTTAATCATCTGTTATCCTCCGCAGCGCGGCGGAGCATATAATAGCCGCGCCATCAAGTGGCGACAGCATAGCAAAAAAAACGCCTTATGTCCAGCAAATCCGACATTAACGGCGCCATTTGACATGGGCTCCTCTTTTATTTTGAAGCGAACAGTGAGCCTGCGGGGCGTATCTGCCTTCCTCTGTCAAGACGGTGGGAGTGGGAGCGCGGAGCGCATTTTTAATACCGATATCGCGATAATATGAGATATCGGTATTAATTATTAATCTTATATACGGGAATCGGTATTACTTGATATTTACAAACACGAGCAGCTGGGCATTCATGTCTGTGCTGTCCGTCTGTGTGCCGAACCCGGCATTTAAGACGATGACCCTGAGCGCGGCGTTTTCGTTTTCAACCTCAAAGGTCGCTTCTTCCGGTGTGAGCATATTCCTGCTGCCGGGATATTCTCCGTATCTTAAGCGCAAAGCCCGAGCGTCGAAACGTATTATCTCGATACCGGCGGCGCTTTCCACAACGACATGATGTCCTTCTTCTTCTTTCGTGTACACGCTGTAGGTCTCTGCGTCTGTCTCGAAATAGCCGGTCTGCGGTGCCTGGCCGTAAGGAGAACGATCAGGTATATAAACCTGAACGAATACATCATATTCTCCGACAGGCATAGTTTCGGAAATGTCATAGTATACGCTTACATACCGATACTCGTCGATCGGCAGCTCATAACGGCTGAATCCGAAAATGTCAATAAAAGCCGTGTCGTCGTAGCTGCTGAACCCCTCGGGCAGCCATTTAATATAATCAAGCTCCTGTGTCGACTCAAGATAGTCCAAATGGGCGATTATTTTGTCCTTCTCAGATGCCGGAATTGTGCCGTTGGCTGCGACGGTTTCACCCGTGAGCATTCCGTTTTCGGCCAGAGTGTTTTCAAGGGCGCTTATCTGGCTGTTCCGGCTGACCGAAAACGCGTCCGCGGGCGGTATCAGGGAGATTGCCGACAATACTATGAGCACCAGCGCGACTATACCGCTGCTTTTTTTCGGGCTGATGCTCAGCGCGGCCCCCGAGAACACGGCGAAAGCGCCGTAAAGTATAACATAATAGCGTCCGAAGGTAACGCCGGTATCCGCCATTATTACGACAGAGGCTAAAACCTGAAACAGCGCAACCGGTATAAGCGCTTTCGGGAAAATTTTCACGAACAGGCCGGCGAATCTGTTTTCAAGCTTTACTGTCAGAACCGTCACCACGATAACGGTTATCGTGTAAGAGACAAGCAGCGGCTCGAGCAGGTTGTCGGTCCAGAACTCGCCCCCAATATTTATGAAAATATAAGCAAGCAGAATGACCGTGAAAACCGACACCAGCGGAGCCGCAATATACGACAGCAGAACCTCAAGGAACCTGGGGCAGCCGATACGTCTGGCGATAAGGGCTCTCTGAGCGGAGTCGGGCTCCGCTCTCCCGGGACCTCTGCCGGGATATACGGGAATAAGCGAAAGGAAAATGAGAGGCGCTATTATAACGAAAACGATGTTCGCGGTGTGCATATACGCGTCCCCGTCGACGTTTATAATCAGCAGGTCGATAGCCGCTATGACCGCGGCACATCCCAAAAACAGAATCCCGGAAAAAAACAGCGATTCAAACAGGGCTTTAAAAGCCGCGGTAAAGCTGTCGCAGAATCCGTAGCGGCCGCGCACCGTACCGATCCAGATAAAGGCTATAAAAAGCGCGAACGCCGTAACAGCCGATCTCACCATGAATTCGGTTTCGCCGGCGAAGCCATCCCTTATTGAAAGATAAAACAGAACCATAACCGCAAGCGCGCATACCGTAAGGCATATACGAGCGATGATGCCGGAGAAAAACCGTTCGTATGCCGCCTGAAAGGCCGCCGAAGAGAAGGCCCCGACAGCGAGGGCCCAGATATATCGGGTAAGGCCGTCTTCGCCCTCTATCGCAATAGCCGTCAGGACTGCCGTTGCCGCCAGGCAGGCAATAACCGCCGGGAATCTTGTTACCGACTCCGCAAAAAGACCGAATCTTTGCCGCAGCTTTTTTAACATGCCGAATTCCGCTCCTTTTTTACCGAATCGATAAGCAATAATATTATAACCGTACAGCGCCCGTAAAAAAAGCGGCACGATTCGGAAATTTTTTAAAAAAGCTATTGACAATCGGTTTTTACGCCTGTATTATTGTCCTAGTCAGTTAGTACAATAATACAGGCGGTGATTCAATGAACTGGAGTTTTCAAACAGACCGCCCCATATATCTGCAGCTTAAAGAACAGATAACGCTGCTGATTATATCGGGGCAATACCCGGCAGGATCAAGGCTGCCTCCCGTAAGGGATATGGCCGCAGACGCGGCGGTTAACCCCAACACTTTGCAGAAGGCGCTGCAGGAGCTCGAACGCGAGGGTCTCGTATATGCGCAGAGAACCAGCGGAAGATTTGTTACGGAGGACGAAAAAATGATTGAGCAGGCAAAAAACCAACTTGCGGCAGAGCAAATTGACCGGTTTATCGAAAAAATGGCCGGAATCGGCTTCACGGTCGAAGAGACTTTGGCGCTCATCAGTAAACGAGTAAAGGAGTAACACGGTATGGCCATTTTGGATTGCAGCGGTCTGACAAAAACATTCGGACCGAAAAGAGCACTGTCGAATGTCAGCCTGAGTATTGACAAAGGACGCATCGTCGGTCTTCTGGGTCCCAACGGAAGCGGAAAAAGCACCTTTTTAAAGCTCTGCAACAAGCTGCTCACGCCTTCCGCGGGTACTCTCCTTATAAACGGGGAAGCGCCGGGTATAAAGAGCAAATCGCTTGTTTCCTACCTTCCGGAGCACAACTATCTTGCCGACTGGATGAGAGTATGCGATATAATAAGCTTCTTTCGTGACTTTTATGAAGATTTTGATGCCTCAAAAGCGACGGAAATGCTGGTCAGTCTGAAGATCGGCGAGCGGGAGCGCCTTAAAACCCTTTCAAAGGGGACTAAGGAAAAGGTGCAGTTAATACTGGTAATGGCAAGACAGGCTCAGCTTTATTTGCTGGACGAACCTATCGGCGGAGTCGACCCTGCCGCCAGAAGCTATATTCTCAACACTATTATAAAAAATTACAACCCCGAGGCCGCGGTGATAATTTCTACCCACCTTATTTCGGATATTGAGCCTATTCTGGATGACGTCATTTTTCTTAAGGACGGGGAAGTTGTTTTGAAATCTTCGGTAGATGAGATCAGAGGGGAAAACGGCGTGTCTGTGGACGCTCTTTTCAGGGAGGTATTCAAATGTTAGGGAAACTGATCAAATATGAGTTCCGCGCGACCGGACGCGTATTTCTCCCGATGTTCGGAGCTCTTATAATCGTCGCCGTAATAAACAGGCTGTTTTCAAGCCTGAGCTATAAAACACCGATGATTATCGGCACGGCGACTTCCGTGGTATTGATTATAGCGATTTTCGTAATCACACTTATCATAACGCTGCAGCGCTTCTACAAAAACCTTTTAACGAACGAGGGTTACCTCATGTTCACGCTGCCGGTGAGTACCGACAGTCTCATATTCAGCAAACTGATAACCGCCTCGGTCTGGAACATATTAAGTCTCATAATCGTTGCAGTCGCCGTCTGTATAATGGCGGTCAGCGATATCAGCTTGAGCGGCATCATTGAGGCTGTATCCGGGTTTCTCGCGGATATAGGCATAGGGGGCATAACCGCGGCCGTTATAATCGTCGAAGCGGTTGTTGTCGCGCTTTCGGCTCTTCTTTCCGGGATTTTAATGTTCTACGCCTGCATGTCGGTCAGCCTTCTGATGAATAAGCACAGAATCCTGTTTTCCTTTGTCGCTTTCCTTGTTTTCAATACGGTCGGCCAGATTCTCGGCGGCATAGCGGTGCCGATCGCCATGGCGCTTAAGCTGGAAGAGAAATTTTTAAGCTGGGATCTTATGACACAGATCCACTCCGGAGCCGGCCTTCTGTTTCTTCAGAATCTTATTGTCGGCGCGGTCTTCTACATACTTTCGAGATTCATGCTCAAAAAGAAGCTCAATCTCGAGTGAAACGGGAAGTCACGGCAGCCGTTATCGGCAAGCATCCCGACGGGGCCTGAAACCTGGGCTTATACTGATATCCCCTATTTCGGCGGGATGTCAGTATAATGTTTTTTAAGGCCGTGGGCGAAAAATCTCCCACACAGCCGCTGCAAAACGATATTTATGCAGACACGCGGTAAGCTGCACCGAGCCGACCGTCAATGTTGCCCCATAAATAAAATTTATCAATGTTCTAATTCTGATATTGAAATAATAAGAGATTTATTCTATAATGCAATTGATTATATGAATATGAAACGGCAGCAGTATGAAGCCCGTCGTAGGAGGATTATGCATGGATATAAAGGGACTTCAGTATTTTATTGCCGCGGCTGAAAAGCTTAATTTCACATCGGCAGCCAGAGAGTGCCATATTACTCAAACCGCAATGAGCCTGCACATCAGCAAGATGGAGGACAATCTGGGATTTCAGCTTTTTAACCGTGGTAAAAGAGGCGTGGAACTCACCGGGGCAGGCAACCATTTTTATCACCAGGCGCTCAGTATCGTAAGGCTGTATGAAACAGCCGTACACAACGGCCTTGAAATAGCCGCGGGCGCCGAGGGGATTTTGCGCGTTTTGGTACTAAGCTCCGCTGAGGGCTTTGTGTTTAAAAAACAGCTCCGTACGTTCCGCGAAAGACATCCGAAGGTTAACCTCAGCGTGCTCGTGAGGGATTCGAGCCAGATGGTTTCCTCGCTGAAAAACGGAGACATCGATATCGCCATCGGACCGCCGGAAGATATGGAATGCGAACCCGATATATCCGTGATCCCTCTGCGAGAGGACCCCGCGATCGCGGTTTGCAGCGAACGGCATCCTTTCGCCGCGCTTGAAAAGGTCACGGCAGAGCATCTTAAAAATGAGCGGGTCATCGTTTATGAGCCGAAAGACCTTCCGAACACAATAAACGCCATGAGAAACGACTGGATGCAGCTCGGCCTTCTGCCCGGTGAAGTGCTTTACGGCAACAATCTCGAGGAGATTATACTGATGGCCGAACTGGGGCAGGGTATAGGTATACTGCCCGGATATGTAGGCGGAAGGATACGCCCCGGCACGGATAACGGGCCTGTCTGCATCGAACTTTCCGGAATTGACGGAGTTCCCATTTCAAGAACCGCTTTATGCTACCTTAAGGAAAACCGCAATCCCGCCGTTAAAAATCTTCTGGAAATATTCACATCCAAAGAGTTATAAGAAAATAAAACGGGCGCTTTCGCGCCCGCATGGCCGGCGAAGCCGTTCTCCCGTTTTACGGGAGAGCGGCTTCAAGCGCGTCAAGCGATGGGTAGCCGTATCTTACGGCCGTGTTCTCCAGTATGAGCAGCGCCATGTTCACGCCGCGCGACTCATACCGGAGAGTATCCCTCAGGCAGAGCTCCAGTGTCGCCTCGGAATATGTAAGAAGCTCGCTGTGCAGATAATTATCCATCGCCGCCCAGTGCCCCGCACGGGAAGATTCGGTAGTTACCGGCCTTCCCATTGAAATCAGTTTCGGATATTCTCTGGCAGCCGCCAAGGACCGGTCCGTGTGGCGTTTGGATATCTCATCGGCCAAGCGCCCGGCGTTTTCCGTCACCGGAGGAAGCAGGTGCTCTATCCGCTCATACTCATCGGGGAACGTGAGCTTCATCATGCGCGCGTATTTTATCGCCACGAGATTTATTTCCTGTTGTTTGGCCTGTTCAAGATCGTTCCTGTACGATATGAGCGTATCAAGGGACCAAACCTCATGCTGCGCCCCGCGCATTATTTCAAAGGTTGTTTTGTCATCCTGGCAGGAAGCCCGGCCGCCCGCGTTCCGCGTGGTTGTGAACATTTCCCATTCCAGTCTGATTATGTCGCTCACAAGCGATTTCTTATCCATATTATATTCTCCCTTTTCAGGCGCGCGTCACTCGGCAAACACGGGCAGACCGCGAAGATAGGGGTCTTTTATTTCCCGCTGTATATACGGAGCATGGTCCAAAAGAAAATCGGAATTTGATCCGGTCAGCCCTTTTTCCCGCAGTCCGGATATAATAAGCGCGGATATTTCCTCTATGGTTTGCGCGGCGTCCGCTCCGTCGGGAGTTTCCGCCAGCCGCTTTATGAGCCGGTATGCTTCCTGTCCCAAAAACGGCAGAGCGGAAAGCCCGCGATGCATCCATTTGTAAAACGGCCTGTATGAGTCATTGAGAAGATATATCATCGAGCAGGCGGATTCCATAAATTCGGCCTTTGCCATTGCGGCCGCGACGGACTCTTTTCGCCTGAGGCTTCGCGAGTAATTGTATTGCCCGGACTGAGCCGCCTTCATCGCGCGGGCGGCAAGTTTTTTATGCCTGACATCGGCGGGATACCCGGCCTTTAACACGGCTCTTATGCCGGAAAACTCTCCGGGAGGGTCGCTCCATACTTCTCCGTTGGTTGCTATCGACAGATTCACCTCGGGAAGCAAACGCCACTCCCGCAGCGTTTCGGGCGCGCGCGGCATGCCTATAAAACGCGTGTAGAAGCCGCCGACGGTGAAAACACCCTCTCTGCCCTCGCCGTATTCGCTCGTGTTAACCCCCTCAAACCCGAGGAAGCTTTTCGAAAGCGAACCGATAAGTTCCTGCAGGGGCTCGCCGAAATCCTTATAATCTTCCGCCGTAAGCCAGACCTGAATGCGCGGCCCGAAATCGTGGTCGCGCGATATCATATCGTCGAAGCCGTAACACTCCGAGCCGTCTCCTACCAGTCCGAACGCCATCCTTGAAAGCTTATCCGGAAACTCGTTTTGTATAACCGGAAGACAGGCCTCCCGATAGTATCTGCGGCACAGCTCCATCCCTTTGATATCTGCCGGTGAATTCATCCCTGTATCCCTCCCGTTTTCCGGATCTTATTTGTCCGTGTCGGACACTTCCCCGCACTCGCCGTATATGCGCGGGCAAATCAGTATGAAACTACGGTTGTATTGACGGGTATGTTTTTTATAAGCCAGTTTACGTCCTCGTCATACATTCGTATGCAGCCGTGGCTGGACGGAAAGCCGATAGACTCGTCGTACAGCTCATACGTCCCGGTTTTGTACGGACGCGTATGGAAGGCATAATCGCTGCCGAAATAAAATCCGAGTATGGAAGTGACCCAGTATTCACTGAACACCCATCTGCCGAGTACGCCGTAAACCGTGAACACTCCCTGAGGCGAAGGCTTAAGCTCCGTGCCGGTCGAGCACAGAAAACTGCGAGCCAGCTTCCAGTTCCCCGCGGAACCCGCAAATACATTGACGTGCTGTCCGGATGTGGATATCCAGATAAGATATCCCGTCGTTGACGACCAGCCTCCGCGGTTGACGAAGTTTTCCTTAATAAACGCCGGGTAATCGTTATCTATCGCCCACTGCGTCGTGTAATCGCCTTCGTATCCCGAGCTCACGGGCATACGCGCGGCATAGTATTCCTCGCCGAAGTTTGTAAGGCATACGCCGGTCGACGCGGTTTTAACCTGCTTTTCCCCGGTTTCGGTCGTATATGTAAGGCATAAGGTATACTCCCTGTCCGTGTCCATGCCGTACTTATACTCAATATCTAGCAGAAGCTCAAGCTCGGTCTTTCCGTCGGCGAGCTCCGTCTCCTGCCGGGAAATCAGCCGCCCGTCCTCGTACCAGTAAGCCGTACATAAAGTGCCGTCTCCCGCGTCCTCGATCCGGGCGGTCAACGCCAACGGCTCCCCCGCCGCAGGCGCGTTTACGGCGGAAAGGCTGACAACAGCGTCCTGAATACCCATGTATGAATTATTAACCAGTGTCGTAAATCCGGTGGAAAGCGCGGCGGAGGAGGAAAGCACCCTGACGTTCTTTGTGGTTCCGGAACCGGAAACCGACGCGCCTCTGCCTTCTATCCGAAGATCTTCGATCGTACCTTCCACGACCAGAGCGGCGTCCCTGCCCGATATGACAGCGCTTTTTATCGTAACGTTTCCGGGCACCGTTACCCTGCAGCCGTCTCCCGAAATGATCAGCTTGTCATACACCGCGGTACCGTAGGGCGCGGTGATCGTCAGATTTCGGCCATCCCCGGTTACTTCGGCGTTTTTGACCGCGCCGCTGACAGTCACATCACCGGAACCCGTACCGATGACAACGGTTTTTATCATACTCGCACCGTTTACGGAAAGCGTCAGCGGTTTCTCCGCGCGCGACGCCAGAACAAGCCGATCAACATATGCTGCGCCCGACATTGAAACCGAACCCGGAGAATCGGAGCGCAATACCAAAAGGTCCGCGTTTACAGAAGCCATTTCAACCGACGAACTGCCGCAGCCCAGCCACAGCCTGTCGGCGGATATATTCCTGAGTATTCCGGATAATGAAACGACGGCCCCGCCGGTTATCCGAGCTCCGTCCGGCAATCCGTCTTCATATCTTTCCGTTAAGTGGCCGAGCACGGTCAGAAACTCTGCCCTGCTGATTGTTTTCGAAAGCATTAGGCCGCTGTCCGAGCCTTTGAGCAAACCCGCGGAAAGCAGCGAAGCGATCACTTTCTTCTGCTCCCGTGTCAGTGTCTGCGCCTCTTCATGAACGCTCAGCGGCATAAGGTCCGGGTCTGCCTGCGCTAACTGAAAAGCCTCGGCAAGCATACAGAACGCGGATAAGCGCGTTAAAGGCCTGTTCAGGTCAGTCTCATCCGGCGAGATAATACCCAGTCGCAGAGCTCTCGCGGCAGCCTGCGCATACCATTCGTCTCCGGAAAGGCCGAGCGGGGTCGTGTCCGCTTCTTCAACCGCGCCCAGAACCCGGGTCAGAACGGCACATATCTGTGCCTTTGTTATCGGATCATCGGGCCCTATGTTTCCGTCGCCGTAGCCCGAAATCAAACCGTTATCCGCGGCTTTTCGTACGGTTTCTTCGGCCCAGTGCCCTTTAAGATCCGCAAAGTCGTCTGATACGGCATTAGCCGCGGGAGCGCATATAAAAAGTACTCCTGCGGCGAGAAGTCCGGCAATAACACGTCTTAGCTTTTCCATATATCTCTCCCGTATGGTTTATATACGTATGGTTATGTATATATGCCGCCCCCGGGCCCGCCGGGCCGGTCGTTTAAGCCTTTGAGCGTTTCCTGCGGGCAAAAAGCGTCAGCGCCGTGATATTGTCGCGCCCTCCCGCTTTTACGGCCGCGTCCGTAAGAGCTCCCGCGGCCTCATCCGGCGAAGCCGCCGCGCCGAGTATGCGCGTAATGCTTTTATCGTCAAGCATATCGGTAAGACCGTCGCTGCAAAGCAGAAAACGATCACCGTGGTGCACCTGGATATCCGGGAAAAAGTGGGCTTTCGGCCTGATGTCCGCATCTGTCATACCCAGATTCTGCGTAAGCATGCTTCGCCGCGGGTCGGTTCGGGCCTCGTTGGGGCCGAGAATGCCGCGTGTAATAAGCCACGCCGCGAGAGTATCGTCTTGCGTAAGCTTCCGAAGTTCGGTCCTGCGCATAAGAAATACCGAGCTGTCTCCGATATTCGCGGCGTGCGCGGCGTTTTCTCTGAAAACGAGCGCCGCCATTGTAGTGCCTATACGGCGGCCTTCAGCTAACGATGCTTCGCGGATATCGCGGTTAATTTCATCTGCGATATCGTCTATAAACATACCGATTGAGCGGGAGTCGGGACAGGACGACAGCCCGGTCCGCCGCTGTAAAAACCGACTCGCCGCCGTAAATGCCGCATAGTCTCCCATAGCCTCTCCGCCCATACCGTCAAATACAGCAAGCGCGCCCGCTCCGGCAGGGCCTCCCGAAACAGCGGAATTTGTATTCATCAGCTCATGAGGGACTATTACTCCGTCCAGATAGAAATTGTCCTGATTGCACTCGCGTATACGGCCTTTTACGCAACGGGCCGCGAATGTGTACTCAAGATGGCTCACAGGCAGGACCTCTACGCATATGTATTATTCCGTCGTAATATCGTTTATTATATCATTTAATGCCGCCCGGTCAACCGTTTACTGCCCGGGCCGCACATGCTATAATGCAGGGGTAACGCGGGCTGATTTTTCGGCACAGATCGCGCATTATGACAGGAGGAGCGCAATGGATTATAAGCGCAAAGCAGAAGAACTTGTGGCCCTGATGACTGTTGAAGAGAAGGCCGGCCTTTGTTCCGGCGCATCGTCATGGTACCTCAAGGGCGTACCGCGTCTGGGCCTTTCACCCGTCATGGTCACTGACGGCCCCCACGGCCTGCGCAAGCAAAACGAGTCGGACCTTGGTCTTTCGCAGAAAAAGACCGTCCCCGCCACATGCTTTCCCACGGCGTCGCTTACCTCATGTTCATTCGACAGGGAGCTTTTGCGTGAGATCGGACAAGCTATCGGAGAGGAATGCCGGGCCGAGGGAGTGGCGGTTTTGATCGGTCCGGGCATGAACATAAAACGCAGCCCGCTTTGCGGGCGTAATTTCGAATATTTCTGCGAAGATCCCATGCTCAGCGGCGAGCTCGCCGCAGCCTTCACCGAGGGAGTACAGAGCCGCGGCGTCGGCGTTTCCTTAAAGCACTTCGCTATGAACAATCAGGAAACACGGCGCCTGATTATCGAATCGACCGCGGATGAGCGGGCTATGCGCGAAATCTACCTTTCCGGCTTTGAGCGGGCCGTGCGAAAGGCTTCTCCGTGGACCGTAATGTGTTCGTACAACAAAATTTCGGGCGAGTACGCGTCCGAGAACAAAAAGCTGCTGACCGATATCCTACGGAGCGAATGGGGCTTTGACGGACTCGTCATGTCCGACTGGGGCGCCGTGTCCGACAGAGTCAGCGCCCTTCGTGCCGGACTTGACCTGGAGATGCCGGGCCCCTGCCCGGTAAACGACGCAAGGCTGGTTTCCGCGGCGCAGGACAGCGCGGATGACATGGCGGCGCTGGATAAGGCGGCCCGGAACGTTACCCGGCTGCTTTTGCGGGCCGCGGCGGCGCAAAAGCGCGGCTATGATGCCGGGGCGCATCACGCCCTCGCGCGCCGGGCGGCCGCGGAGTCCATAGTTTTACTTAAAAACGACGGAGGCCTTCTTCCCGCGAAGACAGGTGTCAACGCGGCCGTAATCGGTCATTTCGCCTTACAGCCGCGCTACCAGGGCAGCGGAAGTTCCCGTATAAACCCAACCCGTCTTGACACGGCCGGGGAGGAGCTGCGCAAGCTCGGTCTTCGGTTTGAATATTCGCAGGGCTATCCCGAAGCTTCCGACTCGCCCGATCCGGCACTGATCGCGCAGGCCGTGCAGGCCGCGCGGGGCAAGGATATAGTCATTGTCTTTGCCGGTCTGCCGGACAGTTACGAGTCGGAGGGCTTTGACAGGACTTCGCTCTCGCTGCCCGAGTCGCATAATATGCTGATAGAGGCCCTGGCGGAGGTAAGCGACAATATCTGCGTCGTGCTTTCCGGCGGAGGGGTAATGCAGCTGCCGTGGTATGACAAAGTAAAAGCGATACTGTACATCGGTCTTTCCGGGCAGGCCGGCGCGGGCGCGGCGGCGGACATTTTGCTCGGCAATATCTGTCCGTCCGGAAAGCTCTCCGAGACCTGGCCTTTAAGGCTGGAGGACAACCCGAGCTTCGGCTTTTTCCCGGGCGGAACCCGCACGGTTGAGTACAGAGAAAGCATATATGTCGGCTACAGGTACTACGACGCCGCGGACAGGGCCCCTCGCTTCCCGTTTGGTTACGGGCTGTCCTACACTGAATTCGAATACTCTGATATAAACGTGGAAGACGGCGGCCTTTTCGTGTCCTGCCTTGTTAAAAACACGGGCAGCACGGCGGGCTCGGAAATCGTTCAGCTTTATATATCCGAAAAAGATCCTGTCATATTCAAAGCCCCGCAGGAGCTAAAAGGCTTTCAAAAGGTCCGCCTTGAGCCGGGCGAAACGGCAAAGGTCTGTTTTTCGCTTAGTCATAACGATTTTTCGTACTACAATGTGCGGGAGGGCTTCTGGCACGTTGAGGACGGCGAGTACGAAATCAGGCTAGGCTCGTCGTCTCGGGATATCAGGCTTCGGCACACGCTGCATATAAAGGGCTCTCCCGCTCCCGGCCCGGACTGCAGGCGGACGGCTCCCGGATATTACAACATCGCGGGAGGCGTATCGGACCGTGATTTTGAGGCTCTGCTGGGCAGGGCTGTTCCCCCGGGCGATAGGCCCGACGATGAGCCTTTCAGCGCGAACAGCACGCTGGGAGAGGTACTTAAAACGCCGTACGGCGCCGAGCTTTTGGGCGAGAGACTAAGCACCGCGCGCAGCGACGCGCCGGAGTTTTTCGCAATGTTCGCCGCTATGATGAACGATATGCCGCTTCGCTCCGCCGCAATGTTCGCCCCCGATCTTCTGTCCGCCGAAAAGCTGCCCGCGCTTATTAATAAGCTAAACGCGCAGCGGCAGGCAGAGTGAATCCGCATAGCTCCGCTGTATAACGCCTCTCTCCCATTTTACGGAAGAGAGGCGTTGATTATTATATGAATTTAACTTAAGAGCCGCGGCCCGCGTCCTTATCCGGCGGTGTGATTACTACCCTTCCGTCTTTAAGCTCCATTTTGACACGGTTGCCGCTCAGGTCAAGCTCCTGCAGAAATTCCGCGGGTATCTGGACCCGCCCGCTGCGGTCGAGGACAGCGTACTCCTCATGTGATTCCTGCCCTCCGGTCGGATCCGCCCCAAATGTTCCGAGCCGCTCCAGACGCTCCAGGTAATCGTTTCGCATTATGCGCTCGCTGCTTATTTTTCCGTCTCTTATATTCGCTATCCGGCTTACCTTGCCCGCTACGCTCATATCATGCGTTACTATGATTATTGTCAGACCCGTCTCCCGGTTCAGGCGGCGGAAGGTTTCGAAAATATAGGCCGAGGTCTGCGGGTCGACACTGCCCGTCGGTTCATCGGCCAAAAGCAGCTTCGGCTCGTTTGCGAGCGCTATGGCTATTGCAACGCGCTGCTGTTCGCCGCCGGACAGCTCCGACAGGCGGTTGTCTTTTCTGTCCTTGAGGCCTACCATATCCAGCAGCTCGACAGCCCTTTCTTTTCCGCCGGATTTTCCCGTCAGCAGCATCGGCATCTGCACGTTTTGCCAGGCGGGCAGGTATGAGATGAGGTTTCGGGCGTTATTTTGCCACACGAAGCCGACGGTGCTGCGTTTATATAAAACAAGTTCCTTTTCCGAGAGCTTGAAGAGATCAAGTCCGTCCACGTACAGCTTTCCCGCCGTCGGGCGGTCAAGACCGCCTATCATGTTCAGGAAGGTTGACTTGCCGCTGCCGCTGTTTCCGATTATCGCCATCAGCTCGCCCTTTTCGATTTTAGCGTCCAGTCCCTGCAGGGCCATTACCTCGATCTCATCGGTTTTATATATCTTAACCAGATTATCGCATTCGACCATGTATTCAGCTTCCACCTACTATCTCACCGTCCTCCATCTCATAGACTTTATCGCCTATGTCCATAAAGCCCTTGTCGTGGGTAGTCATCAGTATCGTGACGCCGTCCTCCGAACAAAGCTTCCTGAATATCTTAACCACCTGCAGCGCCGTGTTTGTGTCCAGTTCGCCGGTCGGCTCATCGGCAAATACAATTTTCGGCATGTGCGCTATTGCCCGCGCTATTGCGACACGCTGCTGTTCGCCTCCGGAGAGCTCCGCGGGCATATGTGCCGCGCGCTTTGATAACCCCACAAGCTCCAGGCAGCGCTCTGTACGGGCGGCGCGGTCTCCCTTCCATCCGGAAAGCCTGAGCGCGTACTCAACGTTTTCGCGTGCAGTCATCATCGGTATGAGCGCGACGGATTGAAAAACGAAGCCCATCGTACTGCGGCGAAGGAGGGTTCGGTTTTCCTCCGACAAAGAGCAGATATCCTGCCCGTCAAGAACCACCTGCCCCTGTGTAGCCTCATCAAGCGCGCCAAGCATATTCATAAGGGTTGTCTTTCCCGAACCGCTTCGCCCTTTGAGTATCGTAAGCTTTGACTCCGGAATCTCGACGTCGATGCCTTTGAGCGCCCAGAATACATCGCCGCCCGGCAGCGGATAAGCTTTTTTTAAATCCTTTGAATACATGATGTTATTAAGCTTCTGCATCGCGGCGCTCTCCTCACTCTTCGCCAAGCTTCAAAGCCTGCGATATTTTTATCCTTCTTATCAGTGTTCCTAGCAGGATCATGCACACAACTATAACCGCGGCCACAACTATAAGCAGACGCGCCAGATCGCCGGGCAGCGACACGATCTCCAGGGGTATGACCGTGTCCGCGTCCGCGTAGGCTATCTGGACAAGCGGGATATACAGCCTTGAGGCAAGCAGCCCCGCGCCTACTCCGAGCAGCACCGAGATGCCGGTAATAAAAATCTGCTCGTTTATAAGCATTTGGAGGATCTCCCTCATTGTCATGCCCATTGCCCGGAAAATCCCGAACAGAAGCTCGCGCCCGCGTATGGACATGACCCAGTAAATAAGAAAACCGACGCTGCATAAAACCAGCACCACGGCAAATCCCACGGTGAGAATGCCGTTGGTACCCTGATATATCGGGTCGTTTTTAAGCTCGATTATCTCTGCCGTACTGTCGCGGAAATATGTAAATGATATGTCGTTTTCGGCTATGAATGAGTAAATAAAGTCCGTGTCTTCGGCCGCTCTCATCCATATCCTGTAGGGCGTCACTCCCCACCGGGACTGCACATAGCTGAAGTTGGCGACAACGAGATAGTTATCCTTTTCCGAAACGGTCCCGTCGGAAGCCGTTGTTCTGACCGTAGGGTTGTAAGACGGCCAATAATCAACGAAACCGTATATGATTCCCTGACTGTTAAATCCGCCCGCGCTCTGGTATGTAATGGTGTCCCCCAGCTTATAACCGAGTTTTTTCGCCATGTTGGAGGACACGAGAACCGCGTTTGGACTGCGCGCCATCGCGTTGAGATACTTGTACCAGTGAATAGGCATAAGCTTTGTTTTAAAGTAAGCCGCCTGACCGAACTCCTTCGTGTTTATTCCCATCACCGTTACGGAGGTCCATTTATTGTCGGCCGAAGCGCACGAGGCTTTCCCGTCATATATGACTCTGGTTACAAGCTCGGCGCCTTCCATTTCGTAATACTTTCGGGAGTCGGGCTCATAATACGTAAGACGCACGGTTCCCGTCTCGTCTTCCGCCACATCCTCAATGTTGCTTTTCCATCGCTCCTCAAGAACGATGTCCGTTCCGACGGTGTACCTGATGCGGTCCTCCTCGTTGGAGTTGACTGTTCTCGCGGTCTGAGCGTTAAAAATACCGATAGCCAGGGTTATAACAAGAAACGCTATTATGTTCCTCTGGCTTCCCTTGGACCGCAGCACCCACAAAAACGACGCGTAAAGCGCGGGAGTCCAGCGTTTTTTTCCGATTCTGTATATCAGCCAGACCACCGCGGGTATAACACGCAGCGAAATAAGTCCGCATGCGATAATAAAAAGCGATGAGGAAAGGAATAAAAGCGGGTCAAGTCCGGCACCCTCTTCTACCTTAAGCGCAAGCAGCTCCTTTTGCCCGTTATATGTGTACAGGCCGTATAAAGACACGGCAAGCAAAATAACGTCCAGAAAAAGACGCTGCCACAGCGGACGGTCCGAGTTTCTCTTTTTTTGTTTCTGACCGACTATGCTCATCTTCGCCAGACGGAAGGCCGGAATGACCATCGCCGCTACTGACAGCACGGCGCCTGCCGCGGCGTATGCGAATACCGCGGACGTAAACTCGACCTTCAGCGCTTTTCTCGAAACAAATTCAAGAAAAGCGTTGGCGGAGCCGAGTATCTGGCAGATCAGCGCGGCCAGCGGTATTCCCAGCGCGAGAGAAACAATCGCGATAACGGAGCTCTGCAGCAGATATATCAGAAGTATCTGGCGACGGGAGGAGCCTCGGCTTTTTATTACGGCGATCTCCGAGCTCTCCAACCCCACTATCTGACCGGAAACCATAAAAATGAATGCGGCCAGAAGCGCGTAAATGGGTATCTGCAAAATTCGAAGAGTAACCGATATGCGTGCCGAGTCCGTTATGTATGCCTCCAGAATATCGGTATAGTAGCTGTAATAACTGGCATTGGTCCTCGATTTATGGAACAGGCGAAATTCGGCGTCAGAATCATAAATGTACCGGGCGTTATCGACCGTTATCCGGTTATAGTCCAGAATGACGAACCAAAGCCCTATTACTTTAACGGGCAGTCCGCTGTAATCTCCGACGATGGCCTTAAAAGAGCTCTCGGACATAAACAGCTTATCCGTGAAGGTAGCCGGGGATTTGTACCAATAGCTGTCGTCAAGACCGTCGGACTCAAAAACCCCCGTAATACGTATCTTCAGCGGCGAGCCGTCCCTGAGGGTAAGCTTGTTTACCGTGAACTCTTCGCCCACATACACTCTGAGTCCTACCATTGCCCTTTCGCTGACAACCGCCTCTATGACGCCGTCCTCTCCCACTCCCGGTGAATACATGCGCCCGCTTAGCATTTTCGAGTGATCTTCCAGTCCTGAAAGCCAGCCTACCCTCGCTGTTACGGCAGCGTCTTTTTCCTGCGTTTCCTCAATGCCCGCGGGAACCAGCGAGACGTTTTCAAGAGATATGTTGGAGAGCACGTGCCTTGCTTCTATACCCAGCCTCGAGGCCATATCATGCGCCAGCGCGTCTTCGGCCAGAAAATTCGTGTGGTTTGCACCCTCCGGACGGGCTCCTTCGTTGAGCGTAGCAACAAGGTACGCGGTAGAGGCGTATCGCCCGTTTTCCTCGACATAGTCGGAAAAAGCGGTAGTAAGCATGCGCTGAAGCGACGCTCGGGTATACATCGGGCTGCTGGCGGCAATGGCCGTGAGCAGAACATTTCCGATAAGCAGCGCGGCGACAAGCCATTTTTTATTGAGCATTTTTCGGAGGACGAATTTAAACATTTCTTATTTCCTCCCTTCAGCTCGTGTACTGGCTGGTTATGACAAGGTCTCCCGGCGACACTCCCTGAAGAAGGGCGACGTCGGTGCCTGCCATCGGGCCGCGTATCACATACCTTTTTTTCGTCGCGCTTCCGTCAAGAACGGTTACGTATACCCGGCCCTCCTCCATAGTAAGCGCGGCGCGCGGCGCGAAAACGGCGGTGTTCATAACGAGCTTTAAGGCTTCCGCCTGAGGATCGTACGCGGTTTTAAGCTCCTCGGGCGAGTCCTGCAGAATGTATACGTATTTGCCTACATATCCCGGGAGCACATCCGAGCTGCATACCACACGTCCGGTTCCCTGCATGGGCTCATCGCCCTTTTCCCACTTAACCGTTACTTTCGTGTTATAGGAAAATACCGCCGTGTTGGCAGTGTCGGTATACAGGACCAGAGAGGCTCCCCTGTTTATCGTTATAAGCGCGGTACCGGCCGGGACGAGGTCTCCTTCGGAAAAGCTCGCGGCACTTTTTACAACGCCGTCGCACGGCGCGTATATGTATGTTTCTCCTAAATCCGCCTGCGCCTCGACGAGCTTCTGCTCCATCGCTTCAAGGGTTGCCTGTGTGTTCAGCCGGTAGAGAGCATAAGCCGCCTCAAGCTTATCGACGGTCAGCCTGCGTATATCCTCGGATAGGTAAATGCCGCTTTCCGCCTTCGCGATAGCTTCTTCATGAAGCGCGCATGTTTCAAGATAAGCGGCGCGGGCATAATCGAGGTCCAATTGGGCTTGTTCCGCGTCGGAGGGCTTGCCCCTGCCCGTGAGAACCGCGAGAACGTCGCCTTCCCTGACGGAAACGCCGCGCTTTACGAATGCCTCCTTAAACGTGAGTTCCTTAGCGCCCGTATTGAGCTGTATTGTCTGTGTATATACGGAGCTGACTTCAGTAGATGCCGTTCTTGTAAGAGAGCCTTGTTTTACCTCTGCCGTACGGTAGGTCGTTTCCCGGCTCACGAGCATATCCTCGGTGACTATCGTCCCCTCAGAGCTTTTCCGTACGGAGTCCCCGCCGGACGAACAGCCGGCCAGCAGCACAAGCATGATCATGACGGCGGAAAGCAGCCTTTTAAGTCCCGACATAAACCACATCCCCTTCCTCGAGCCCGGCAGTTATCTGCACAAGCGAATCCGTGAGCGTGCCGATCTCGACAGGCACTTTTTCCTGCGCGCCCGAGTCGGATACACGATATACAAAATATTCGCCCTTAAAACCCATAAGCGCACCCGAAGGAATAATCAGGGCATCCCGCGCGCGGTCGGAAATAATGTATACGCACGCGATCATACCGTTTTCCACACCGCTGTACGTGCCGTTCAATACGAATGTCGACTCGAGTGTCGCGTTTCGCGCCAGCAATGAAAGGTATGTTGTTCTGTCATAGGGGATATTCGTGATTTCGACCCGCTCTGTGCCGATCGTCGCGTATATTTCATCGGCATCTCTGAGGTCCTCCGAGTTTATATACTGGCAGCGGATGCTCGAAGAGCCGTCCACGGCGACCCAGATCACATCCGTACCGTAGGGAGCATATCCGCCGGCCATGACGGAACAGTAAACGACCGTGCCGTCCCTTTCCGCGATAATAACGGAAGCGTCCACGATATCCTGATATTCCTCAAGGGCCGCGCGTGTTGAGGCAAGAGCCAGATCCTGCTCGGCGAGCTGCGCCCTGTATGCGCTTTGCAGATTGCGCAGCTGCAAAGCCTGAAGGTCGGCATCGCGTGAGGCGCCCTTTCCGCCCATCGCTTTGAGTGTGAGCTCGGCAATCCCGATGTCGCAGAGCGACTGCACATTTGTGTAGTAATTGCTCAGTTGGGTTCTCTCGATGCTGCTTTCGTATGAACCGACCATTTTTTCGGCATAGGATACATCAAGACGCGCCAGAACGTCTCCGGCCTTTACCGCGAGCCCGGTATAGGAGAAAACCTCGGCGACGGGGCCGCCCGAAGAAAACGCGTAGGCGTCTACCTGCGGGACAACCTCACCCTCAATGCAGTTTATCTTGTATATTTCTCCGCGATAAACCACCGCGGTATCCGGGTCAACGACAGCCGGCTCTATCAGCTGCGGGGCCGGTTCCTCCGTCCCGGCGCAGCCCGTCATCAGAATAAGTGCCGCGGCCAGAAGCGCGGGTGCAAATCTTTTCATACGCCGCATCCCCCTAATTCCATAAGACTGTCTCTCCCTCGGAAAGACCGTCTGTAACTTCGGTGTACCTGCCCGCCTTTAAGCCGACGGTTATCTCTCTGGCGCTTATTTGCCCGTTTTGATCCAGGACATACACCATGGGTTTTCCGGCAATGCTCATAATGGCCGAATTGCGTATATACAGAACATCATCGCGGTTTTCGACAAGCAGCGTTATTTCTCCGCGCGCGTTGGCAGCGGAGGGGGATTCGGTGCCGGTCAGCACGAAATACATATCACGCATCATCCCGGAGTAGGACTCTGTTTCCTCCCGGCCCAGCAATGCGGGATCGGTCACCACGGCGGGGTATATTACGCCTCCGGAAAGAATTTCAACCTTGTCGCCGTAAGATAACAGGTTATACTTTTCCGTAGAGGCTACGAAAACCGAAGAGGTGTCGTCGGATATGGTCACTACGCTTTCACCCTTCATTGTGCGGGAATCCCCGGTAATCCGTTTAACATATGTAACCGTTCCCGAAATTTCGGCGTAAAGGCGCATGGTAGCGAGCTTGTTTTCAAGCTCCGACAAACGCGAGTATTGTATGTCCAGCGAGGAATCAAGATATCTGACTCTCGCCGCTTTCGTATCCGCCGCTATTGTGTACGTCCCGGTCAGCTGCTGTGTCTCAAGCGCGATCTGATATGAATCCCGGGCTTCGTCAAGCTGAATTTCCAGTATATCGGCACGATACCGGCAGGACTCGATTTCCCTGAGGATATCCGACACGTCAAGCTCTATAAGCAGGTCGCCCGGCCGGACTGTGTCGCCGACGGAGACATATACGGTTCCGAAGGGCTTTCCCCCCTCCGAAAAGGAGGCCTGCTGCGTCTGCGTTGCGCGGTATGAGCATGTTATCGTCTCCGTCAGCTTCAGATCTCCGCGCATGACCTCAAAAACGGAATAACCCGTTCCGTCGTATGGCGTAACCAAAGGAAGCTTCGGCATCTCGGCCTCCTTCGGGAGAAAAAAACAGCCTTCCAGGGTCAGTATGAGTGCGGCAGCGGCGCATAGTACCGCCGACCTTTTTGCAAACAAGAGCGTCAACCCCTTATCCGGCGCAAAAAACGCGCGCTATTTCCTTTTTTTGCATTACATTTAGAAAGTTTATTCTATATGTCGAAAATAGTCAAGTAATACTGATCCGCAAGATATTCGTGTGAATTGCAGGCTTAATTGCCCACCATAAAAATACAAAGACGAAGCGTATGCATGCGCCGCTCGCTTCGTCTCCGATTTTTATAAGGCTGTTTTCCGCGGCGGCGTTTGCCGTACGGGGCTTTTTTACATACCGTTTACGCTCCGCTTCAGTCGCCGGTCTGTATGGCTACGATGGACGCGCTGCCGTATTTTTCGCGCAGCTTGGGTTTTTCGATTTTCCCGGTAGGGTTGCGGGGAATCTGATCGAAAATAATTTCGCGCGGGCGCTTGTAGCGCGGAAGCGCCATGCAGAACCGGAGTATCTCATCTTCGCTGCATTCGACTCCCGGCTTGAGTTCTATCACGGCGCAGGCGATCTCACCCAGACGCTGATGCGGGCGGCCTATGACGGCGACGTCCTTTATCTTCTCGCAGCCGCGAAGAAAATCTTCTATCTGTACGGGATAAAGGTTCTCTCCGCCGGTTATTATTACATCCTTTTTCCTGTCCACAAGGTATATGAAACCCTCACCGTCATATTTGGCCATATCACCGGTCATGAGCCAGCCGTCCTTTAAAACGGCAGCGGATGCCGCGGGGTCACGGTAATAGCAGGTCATAAGACCCGGCCCTCTGACCGCCAGTTCTCCGACCGTCTCGGGCTCGGTAATGAGAGACTCGTCATCCGCAACTATTTTTGCCTCCCATCCGAAACCGGCCTTTCCGATCGCGCCTACCTTGTGTATGTTCTCTACGCCCAAATGAACGCATCCGGGGCCTATAGACTCTGAGAGTCCGTAATTTGTGTCGTACTTATGGTGCGGAAAATACTTAATCCACCGCCGCACAAGGCTTGGCGGAACGGGCTGCGCGCCTATATGCATAAGCCGCCATTGAGACAGCTCATAGTCGCCCGGCCTGACTTCCTCACGTTCTATTGAATCGAGCAGATCCTGCGCCCAGGGAACAAGTAGCCACACAATCGTACAGCGTTCGTCGGATACGGCTTTTAATATCCACTCCGGCGAAACCCCCCGCAATAATACGGCGCGTGAGGCCGAAATCAGCGAGCCGAACCAGTGCATCTTGGCGCCTGTGTGATAAAGAGGCGGCATGCACAGAAAACAATCGCCCCTTTGCTGCCCGTGATGCGCCTGCTCACAGTACGCGGCATGCATCAGACTCTCGTGATTGTGCAGAATCGCCTTCGGAAAACCGGTCGTACCGGAGGAAAAATATATCGCCGCGTCACAGGCGTCGGTTATCTCTATATGAGGATTGCGGCCCGTACAGTATGAAGTCATCTGATAATAGCTGTCGGCGAAATCCGGGCAGTTTATGCCGACAAAATACATCTTGCGGATCTTGCCTATACTGCCGCGTATCTCTGAGACGCGCTCCGTGAACTCCGGTCCGAAAACCAGCAGCGAAGAATCCGATAGATCCAGGCAATATCTTATCTCTTCCGCGGTATAGCGGTAGTTAAGCGGCACGGCAAGCGCTCCGGTTTTAAGCGTGCCGAAATATATAGGCAGCCATTCAAGACAGTTCATGAGCAATATGGCAACCTTGTCGCCTTTTTTCACTCCGTTTGCAAGCAGGAGGTTTGCAAACTGATTCGCTTTCCTTTCAAAATCCAGCCATGTCATTTCGCGGCGGTAAGCTTCTTCCAGAGCGGTTTCCACAAGCATGGATTCCGTCCACCTGAAATTCTTCTTTCCCGCCTGTTCCGGATTTATCTCAACAAGACAGACCTCGTCTCCGTATTTTTCGGCGTTGTTTTCAAGAAAAACCGTGATGGGCATTCTATTTACCTCCGAGCTGATTCTTTTGCCTTTTAAATAAATGAATAGGACGGATGAAAATATAACACTTTCGCCACCGGTTGTCAATACTTGAGAAACTCGCAGCTCTTTGCCCGGGGAGCGTGCCCTTTTATATGTATTAAACGGGAACCGGCACAGACCCGCGCCGGTTCCCGTTTAATATAATCAGGTTATCGCCCAGTATGTCGGTCAGTTTGCCAGAGAGTAACCGCCGTCAATGGTGAACACCGCTCCGGTGACCTGTTCGGAAGCGTCTGAGGCCAGATATACCGCCATTGCCGCGACTTCTATCGGCTTGCCCCAACGACCGGTCGGTGTGTGCTCGGTCCAGAAAGCCTTGAGTTTTTCGAACTCCGGACCTTCTACCGGCGTAAGATCGCTGTCCGTATAGCCGGGTGCGATCGCGTTCACGCGAATTTTATACGGAGCCCATTCATGTGCCAGCATTTTTGTCATACGGTTCGCGCCGGCTTTCGCGGAGCTGTAGGAGACCATCCTCTGGGGAAGGTTAACTATGTCGGCGGCATTGCTGGTGATATTGATGATGCTGCCCCAGCCCTGCTTTTTCATATGGCGCGCGGTCAGCGAAGCCATTTTGAAATAGCCCGTCAAATCTAGGTCTATAACGTCCTGCCAGTCTTTAAAATCGTTTTCCACGGCGTCCATGGAATCGAAAAAGCGCGTACAGCCGGCGTTGTTGATCAGTACGTTTATGCCGCCCATTTCCTCGGCTATAAGATCTACCAATCTTTGCGGATCGCCGGGCTTGACTATATCGCCCTGATAATATTTGATTTTGCAGCCCGGATATTTAGCTCTTATTTCCGCTTCGACTTCGGCTCCTTTTTTATCATTTCTGCCGATGAAGGATACCTGTGCTCCGTCTTCGCAGAAGGCATCGGCCATAGCCTTGCCCAGGCCCTGGGTTCCGCCGGTTATAAGAACCTTCAGACCCTTAACCGAAAACGCGTTTTTAATTGAAGTTATCATACCTGATCTCTCCCTGCTTTAATATTACCGGATCCATATCAGGATTTTACATTCATTTATCGTTTGTGTCAATCTCGCGCCATTAATATGTGCAGCGGAATGTATTTTATAACACCGTTAACGCGGGTCGATTCCATAAGCACGACTTCGTTCGCGAGAGCCGAAAATTCAGGCGGAGGAAGACTCGCATTCCAGTTTCTCACGCCCCTGCCCAGCGTAAGGTGCGGTACAAAGGGGCGTTTTTCAATTGCAAAGCCGCTGCGCCTTAGTGCCTGAGCCGTGTCGGCCGCAAGCTTTTCAAGCTCCGGACATTTTTTGACGCCTAGCCAGACAACATCTTTTCCGCCGCCGGAGAAGGTTCCGATTTCCCCGGAAAAAAGCGTGAAAGGCGCAAAATCCAGCGCATCCAACGCGGCCGCGGCAGACTGCGCACGATCTGTCTCGCCTATAAAAGCGAGCGTCAGATGCAAGTTGCCCGCTCTTGTAAAACTTCCGAGCGCGCCGTGCTTTCTTTGAAGGGTGATATACTTTTCGAGCTTGAGCCTGTTATCGCTTCCGGGATCAATACAAACGAAAAGCCTCAACGTAATGTCTCCTTTTTTCGGTATAATGCCCTCATGTCCGTAATAAGTATAAAGGCCGCGCGCTTTTCGCGCAACTGTCCGCATAAAAGCGGAATGCTTTTTTCAGCCTTGTTTTTCTTGCAAAACGCATATTGCTTTGATATAATGTATTAGTTATATTATTTAAGATTATACTATTAAGATAATGTTTTTCTTCCGTATAGTCCGCACCGGATACAAACTCTTTCAGACAGAGGAGATGATGGATTGAACTCGGCTTCAGATGTGTGGCTCGCCGTATTAAAGATACTCGAGGAAAAGCTTACCCCGACGGCGATAGCCACATGGTTTGACGATTGCCGCGCGATCGATTTGCGCGACGATCTTTTGGTTATAGGCACAAGCACGGATTTTAAGAGAAATGTTATCTCGTCACGTTATTCGGAAATAATTAAATCAGCCCTTTCAGAGCTGTTTTCCGGCGAGTGCGACCTGCTTGTACTGTCCGAAGGCGAGCTTGACGAGTACCAGAGCAATATGCAGCCCGAGGGTTTCAATCCTTTCGACAGTTCCCAGTTTACATTCGACCGCTTTATAGTCGGCTCCGCCAACCGCTTCGCGCAGGCTGCCGCCATAGCTGTAGCCAATAATCCCGCCAAGGCGTATAACCCTCTTTTCATATACGGCGATCCCGGCCTCGGCAAGACGCACCTGTTATACGCGATAGGGCATTCTCTGAAGGCAAACCGGCCGGATTTCCGCATTGTCTACGTCAAAGGCGACGATTTTACCAACGAGCTGATTCAGGCGATACAGACCAATCAGAACGCCGCTTTCAGGGAAAAATACCGCAGCACCGATCTTCTGCTGGTCGATGACATCCAGTTTATAGCCGGTAAAGAAATGACTCAGGAAGAGTTTTTTCATACATTTAACACCCTGTATGAATCCGGTAAGCAGATCGTCCTTACCTCGGACCGTCACCCGGAAGATATGATGCGTCTTGACGACAGACTCAAATCGCGTTTTGAATGGGGTTTGACCGCGGACATTCAGCCGCCTGACTACGAAACGCGGGTCGCCATCGTTAAAAACAAAGCGGAACAGCTCGGTCTTATTCTGCCGGATCGCATTTCTCAGTATATCGCCGAAAACATCAGGAGCAATGTCCGGCAAATTGAAGGTACCGTAAAAAAGATCGCCGCATACAGGGATCTGCTTTATAACAGTGAAATAGATATCGAACTCGTGGAAAAAATAACCCGCGATATTATACGCGGCGAAAGAGAGTACACACCCGAGCTCATTATAAGCAAGACAGCCGCCTGCTACGGGGTCTCCGCGGACGATGTAAAGAGCTCCTCGCGCGCCAAAGCCACGACTCAGGCCCGCCAGGTAGCTATGTATCTGATGAGAAAGTTTATAAATATGTCTCTTGTGGAAATAGGCGCGTGCTTCGGAAATCGCGATCACGCTACCGTAATCCACGCCATTAAGAAAATAGAAACGCTGGTTTCCACCTCTCCGGAGGATGCGGACATAATTCGCGACATCACCACAAACATAACAAACAAAAGCTAAGTTTTACACATATTTATCAACCCGGTGAAAACTTCACTGTTAATATTCTTTTTTATTTTACCGGTTGTTGAAACCGATTTTTTCATCAACAAATACTTCAACATAAAAAACCGGCCCACAGCGCGTCTTTGAGGTACTTTTCCACACGTTTTGGTCTCTACGGCTCCTATTACTAAAAAATATACTTTCTTTCCTAAAGCTATAAAAAAGCAATTTTATTTTCGGATAGTTTATATAACCGAAAGGACTGATATACATGAAGTTTACATGTGAAAAAGCATTGCTGCTGTCCGGTGTTACCACCGCCTCGAGAACGGTTGCCCCAAAAAGCACCATTCCGGCACTTGAGGGAGTTCTTATCGAAGCGGGAAACGGACTTGTGATATCCGGTTACAATCTGAAAACCGGGATACGAACGCGTGTTTCCGCGGACGTATCCGAAAAAGGAGCTATCGTATTAAATTCACGTCTGCTCGGTGAGATAGTGCGCAGAATGGCAGACGATACGGTTACTTTTTCTTCCGACGCGCAGGGGCTTGTGAAAATGAGCTGCGGAATGAGTAAATATGAGCTGATGGGCACATCCGCCGAGGATTTCCCCGAGCTGCCCTCCGTTGACGCAAAACACAGCATTTCCATACCGGAAAGAACTCTCAAGTCCGTAATATCACAAACCTTATTTGCTGTTTCTGATAACGAAGCGCGACCGGTACATACCGGCTCACTGTTTGAAATACAGGGAAGCACTCTTACGGTAGTATCGGTCGACGGTTTCAGGCTGGCGCTGCGCCGCGAAACGCTTGAGAGCGCGAAGCTCGGCGACACATCGTTCGTAGTGCCCGGCGCGACACTGTCCGAGGTTGAAAAAATATGCTCGGATACGGACCGGCAGGTTGTCGTTTCTCTCGGGGAAAGACACATAATGTTTACGACGGGAGAAACAGAGGTTATCTCACGGCGCCTTGAAGGCGAATTTTTAGATTACAGGCGCAGCATAGCCTCTCCCGCCAAATATGAAATAACGGTTAAAAGAAAAGATATTATCGAATCCGTTGAAAGAGTATCGCTTATAATCAGCGAAAAAATAAAAAGTCCACTCCGCTTCCGTTTCGCGGACGGTTCACTTCAGATATATACCATGACGGCTCTCGGTACGGCCAGTGACGAAATTATGGTTCACGGTGACGGAGAAAACCTCGAAATGGGATTTAACAACCGATATGTCCTCGACGCACTAAAGGCGGCTCCGGCTGAAGAGGTCTGCATACGTGTGGCAAGTCAGGTTTCGCCGTGTATACTGGTTCCGGCCGACGGCAGCGATTCGTTTCTGTATATGATACTGCCCGTGCGTATTCGCACGGAGGAAAGGGTATGAAAAACAAAACGGAAAAGAGCATTTTTATAGCCACGGACTATATTAAACTGGACTCGCTGCTCAAATTTGCGGGATTTGCCGATTCGGGCGGCGGCGCCAAGGTTCTTGTTCAAAACGGAGACGTATCGGTAAACGGCGAGATTTGCCTTATGCGCGGGAAAAAGATACATCCCGGAGACACGGTGGAAACAAGCGGAGTCCGGATAAACGTCTTAAAGGAAAGCGAAAAATGATAGTTACCGGTCTTTCGCTCAAAGGCTTTCGAAACTATGAGGAGGCATACTGCGAATTCTCCGACGGGATAAATATCATCTGCGGAAAAAACGCTCAGGGAAAGACGAATCTTCTCGAAGCCGTTTATTTGCTTGCCGGAGCGCGTTCGTTCAGAACCAGGACAGACGATGACCTTATAGGGTTCGGCAAAAATACGGCTCTTGTGCGCGGGCTCGCGCAGGCGGACGGAAGAGAATCGGAAATCGAGTTTTTATACAGGCGCGGGTGCAGAAAGATAATAACCGTCAACGGAGTAAAAAAAACTCCGTCGGCTCTTTCCGGACTGGTTCGCACGGTTTTGTTTTCTCCTTCGGATCTGGAGCTGGTCCGCGGCGGAGCGGCTGCAAGGCGCCGCTTTATGGATCTGGCAATATGCCAGCTAAGGCCGCGTTATGCCGCGGCGCTGACGGAATACAACAAACTTCTCGCACATAAGACACGCATACTGCGCGATAAAGATAAAAAACCGTCGCTTCTGGACGTACTTCACGAATTTAACGACGGTATGGCCCGCGCGGGCGCCGCGATCATATTTTACAGGAGCGCCTGGTGCGATAAGCTCTCATCTTCCGCGGCGCGCATACACGCGGACATATCGGGATGCGGGGAAATTCTCACGGCCGGGTACCGTACGGTGAGCAGCGTCCCCGAGCCGCGGCAAATGAAGATGGGACAAATATATGATCTTCTTTTGGAGCACGCGGCGCAGCACAGGGAGGCGGAGCTTGCCTCCGGACTGTGCCTGTCGGGTCCGCATAAAGATGAAATAGAGCTTACAATAGACGGGGCCGAAGCGAGAGGTTTCGCCTCGCAGGGGCAGGCCCGCACGGCGGCGCTTTCACTCAAGCTTGCGGAGAGGGATATATCTGAGCAGGATGCGGGCGACATGCCCGTACTGCTGCTCGACGATGTTCTTTCCGAGCTCGACGACGCCCGCCGCGATTTTGTTCTCAACCGTATAACCGGCGGACAGGTGCTTATCACCTGCTGTCAGAACGACGGTATCGCCGAATTAACGGGCGGGAAGGTGCTCGGCATACACGCGGGGCGGATTACGGGCGGAGGTCTGACATTATGAAACCTAAGATCGCGTTTTTACATCTGGGCGGCGGCTTCATGATACGCTCGGATGCCGTTATAGGGGTATTTGACACGGACAACTGCACAAGTTCGCGTATAACGCGCGAGTTTTTAAAGAAAGCCGAAGCAAACGGCGCTGTAGTCGATACGTCCGGCGGTTTTCCGGAAACCTTCGTTCTTTGCGGCGCGTGGGACGGCGATAAGGTTTATCTTACGGGAATTCAGTCAAGAACACTTAGAAACAAATGGAACGAGAGCTCATTTGAGGTGTGAAGCGATAATCCGCTCCGGCACCCGACAGACAGCTTCCGATATTACCAACACCGGCGAAAGGAATAACAAAATGGAAGATAACAAACTATACGATGCCTCGCAGATACAGGTATTGGAGGGCTTGGAGGCGGTACGCAAGCGCCCCGGAATGTATATAGGAACAACATCCACTCAAGGCCTGCACCATCTTGTATATGAGATCGTCGACAACGCTATCGATGAGGCGCTTGCCGGCGCCTGCGACCGGATAGACGTTGTGATTGAACCTGGAGATATAATATCCGTCACCGACAACGGGCGCGGTATTCCCATAGACATACAAAAGCAGACCGGCAAACCTGCCCTTGAAGTCGTCTTTACCGTGCTGCACGCGGGCGGAAAGTTCGGAGGAGGAGGCTATAAGGTCGCGGGAGGCCTACACGGCGTCGGCGCTTCGGTTGTAAACGCGCTTTCGGAGTGGCTGGAGGTCTTCGTACACAAAAACGGCAGCATATATCATATCGCGTTTGCCCGGGGCGCAATCGTGCGTCCCATCGAAGTGGTCGGCTCTACCGAAAAAGAGGGAACAACGGTGCGCTTCAAGCCGGACCCGGAAATCTTTGAGGAGCTTGTTTTCGATTATGATACGCTCTACAGGCGCATGAGAGAACAGGCCTTTTTAAACGCGGGTCTTAATATATCCGTCGAGGACAGGCGCCCGGGCAAAGAGCGCAGGGATCAGATGCTCTATAAGGGCGGAATACGCGAATTCGCGGCATGGCTGAACACAAATAAAACGGTGCTGCATGAAGACGTTATTTACCTGTCGGGTAACCGCGGAGACTCTTTCGCCGAGATAGCGATTCAGTATAATGACAGCTACAACGAGACGATATTGTCCTTCGCCAACAACATTCATACCTCCGAGGGCGGAATGCACGAAACCGGGTTTAAGGCCGCGCTGACCAGAGTATTGGGCGATTACGGCAAAAAGAACGGTGTTTTAAAGGGTGAAGAGAAGCTTTCGGGCGAGGACTGCAGGGAAGGCATTACCGTAATCATATCCGTTAAGCTCATCGACGCGCAGTTTGAGGGGCAGACCAAAACCAAGCTCGGCAACAGCGATATTCGCTCTCTGGTGGACAACATAGTCTCCGAGGGCTTAACGGATTACCTGGAGAGAAATCCGGCTGTCGCGCGCGGCATAATCGAAAAAGCCATCACAGCTTCGCGAGCCCGTGAAGCGGCGCGGCGCGCAAGGGAAAACATACGGCGCAAAAACGCGCTGGAGGGTTTGTCTTTGCCGGGAAAACTGGCCGACTGCAACGAGAGGGACCCGGCTCTCACCGAGATATATATCGTTGAGGGCGACAGCGCGGGCGGCTCGGCCAAACAGGGGCGCGACTCACGATTCCAGGCGATTTTGCCGCTCTGGGGTAAAATGCTCAACGTTGAAAAGGCGCGTGCGGACAAAGTTTACGGCAACGAAAAGCTCGCCCCCGTTATAACCGCTCTCGGCGCCGGAATAGGCGAGGATTTCGACCCCTCAAAGCTGCGTTACCACAAGGTTATAATCATGGCCGACGCCGACGTTGACGGCAGCCATATACGCACGCTGCTGCTGACTTTCTTTTTTCGTTTTATGCGCCCGCTTATAGACGGCGGATATGTGTACGCCGCCCAGCCCCCGCTGTTTAAGCTTGAACGCGGAAAGACCGTGCGCTACGCTTATTCTGATGATGAGCGCGACAGGATATCGGCCGAGATGCGCGGCGAGGACGGACGCGGCCGCGTGGAAATATCGCGCAACAAAGGCCTTGGAGAAATGGACTTCCACGAGCTGTGGGAGACAACGATGGATCCGGAGCGCCGTATATTAAAACGGATCACGCTTACCGACGCTATCAAGGCAGACCAGATTTTCACGATTCTCATGGGTGAGAAGGTTGAGCCGCGCCGCGAATATATCGAGCAGAATGCCAAATACGTATCCAATCTGGATATATAACGGAGAGGAGGTAAAATTATGGCCGTAAAAAGAGAAGAAAAGGATATAAGCTTCCCGAACCAAAAAATCCTTAACATACCTCTGGAGCAGGATATGCAGCAGAGCTATATCGATTACGCGATGTCCGTAATCGTAGGGCGCGCGCTGCCCGACGTGCGCGACGGGCTCAAGCCCGTTCACAGGCGCATACTGTACACAATGTATGAGGCCGGACTCACCTCCGACCATAAATTTTCAAAATCCGTCGCCACGGTCGGCGACGTGCTGAAAAAATACCATCCGCACGGAGACCAGTCGGTTTACGACGCCCTCGTGCGCCTCGCGCAGGACTTTTCGATGCGGTACCCGCTTGTGGACGGCCGGGGCAACTTCGGCTCTGTCGACGGCGATCCGGCCGCGGCATACAGATATACGGAAGCACGGCTTGACAAACTCGCCGACGAGATGCTGCGCGATATTGAAAAGGACACGGTCGGATGGCTGCCTAACTTCGATGAGACGCTCAAGGAGCCTGTGGTAATCCCTTCGCGTTTTCCGAATCTGCTTGTAAACGGTTCCTCCGGCATAGCGGTGGGTATGACGACCAATATACCCCCGCATAATCTTCGCGAGACCATAAACGCCGTTATCTGCGTGGTGAGAAACCCGGACGCGGAGCTTGACGACATAATGGAGCATTTGAAAGGGCCGGACTTCCCGACCAAAGGCATAATAATGGGACGGGCCGGCATCCGTGCCGCTTACGCTACGGGACGCGGACGCATTAAGGTGCGGGCGCGGACCGAGATTGAGGAATTCGGCCAGGGCCGCACTGCCATAATCGTTACCGAAATACCCTATCAGGTGAACAAGTCGCGCCTTGTGGAGGCAATAGCCGATCAGGTTCGAGACAAGAGGATAGACGGAATATCGGGTCTGCGCGACGAGTCCGACCGGGAAGGTATGCGCATAGTCATAGAGCTCAAGCGCGACGCAAACCCCCAGGTCGTGCTCAACCGCCTTTATTCAGGGACGCAGATGCAGGTAACCTTCGCCATCGTGATGCTCGCGCTTGTCAATAACCAGCAGCAGCCCAAGATACTGACCCTTCGTGAGATACTCGATGAGTATATCGCCTTTCAGGAGCAGGTAATAACGCGCCGCACGGAATATGACCGCAGGAAGGCGGCCGAGCGTGCGCACCTTCTGGAAGGATTGATGATAGCCTGCGATAATATAGATGAAGTTATACGTATAATCCGAACCAGCTACAACGACGCCAGGGAGCGCCTTATGGAGCGTTTCGAGCTCGATGAGATACAGGCGCAGGCCATACTTGAAATGCAGTTAAGGCGCCTGCAGGGCCTTGAGAGAGAAAAAATACAGGCGGAGTTTGATCAGCTGACGGAACGTATAGCATATTACGACAAACTCCTGGCAAGCGAGGACATGCTGCGGGATGTGCTTGTCTCGGAGCTTGAGCAAATTCGCGACAAATACGGCGACGACCGTCTGACCGAGATCGCGGTCGTAGAGGACGAAATAGATATTGAGGATCTCATTGACGAGGAAGAGTGCGTGTACACACTTACGCGAAGCGGCTATATAAAGCGCGTGGCCGCAAGCGAATACAGCGTGCAGCGCCGCGGCGGCAAAGGTGTGCGCGCGATGGCTACCCGCGAGGAAGACAATGTCGAGACGGTCTTTACCGCCTCAACGCACGACCATATTTTATTTTTCACGAGCAAGGGTAAGGTCTACAGGAAAAAGGGCTATCTTATACCCGCCTCGGGCAGAACCGCGCGGGGGACGAACATCGTGAATATACTGCCGCTGGAGTCCGACGAGCGGGTACAGGCAATGATACACATAAGAGAGTTCCCGCACGAGAAATACGTCGTGCTTGTCACCCGGAACGGAACCGTCAAGCGCATGCGCTTCGACGAGCTGAAGAATATAAGAAACACCGGTATAAGAGCTATAACCATAGATGATGACGACGAGCTGATCTCGGCCAGGGAGACCGACGGCACCGCGAAAATACTGATAGTAACACGCGACGGTATGGCAATCTGCTTTAAAGAGACGGACGTTCGCCCGATGGGCCGCACGGCGGCGGGCGTGCGGGGCATAACACTGCGCGAGGGCGACATATGCGTGGCGGCGGCACGCTGCCGCGACGGCGGCGCGCTGCTAACCGTAACGGAAAACGGATACGGCAAACGCACGGATATAAACGAATATCTCCGGGGTGATAACGAGCCCCAGCGAAGGGGCGGCCTGGGCCTTAAAAACTACGTCATAACGGAAAAGACGGGCAAGGTCGCCGCCGCGAAAGTCGTTGACGAGAACGATGACGTGCTGATTATCTCCGACGACGGCATTATTATCCGAACGGCGACCTCCGATATCAATCTGTACGGCCGCGCGACCCAGGGCGTGAGACTCATGCGCGTGCCCGACGGGGTTCGGGTGATATCCATCGCGCGTACCGAGCGCGAGGAAAACGAAGATTGACCGAAAAGGGAATAATGAAAGAAGTAACGATATACACCGACGGCGCGTGTTCCGGCAATCCCGGCCCCGGCGGCTGGGCCGCGGTACTTAAATACGGGAACACGCGCAGAGAATTATCCGGGGGCGAGCCGAACACCACCAACAACCGCATGGAGCTGCTTGCCGTGATATACGGACTTGAAGCGCTCAAAGAGCCGTGCCGGGTCACATTGCGAACGGATTCGCAGTATATAGCCCGGGCTATAAATGAAAAATGGATAACGGCGTGGCGCGGCATGGGGTGGAAAAGGAAAGACGGCGAACTGAAAAACGCGGATCTCTGGCAGCGGCTGGACAAGCTCCTTATTGTACACAGCGTGGACTTTGAGTGGGTAAAGGGCCATTCCGACAATGAGGAGAATAAACGCTGCGATGAGCTGGCCGTCGCGGAGAGTCGAAAGTACGCGATCTGAAATATCTGTATATAAGGCAGCGGGCGCTTTTGCGCCCGCTGCCTTATATACAGATATACCGCTGCCGCAGCGGCTACGGTGTTACGGTAACGTTTAAAATCGCCTGCGCTTCGGTATTGCCGTAGCCTTCGGTGAAGCGCACGCGAACCGTTGTCGTGCCGGGCTTGAGGCCCGTAATATACAAGGGGATGGTTTGCTTGGTGGTGAAGCTTCCCCAGCGGCAGGATACCGCCAGCTGGTCATCTATCCAGTAACTCAGGGAGGCGGTACCCGGGTAGTCCGTAGTGCAGACTACACAGGCCGTTTCGTCTTTTTTCAAGGTTATTGAAGAAACCGAAAATGATATAGAGGCAGCGGCTTTTTTATCTTCCTCGAGCGAGCGAACCTCGGCAACGGTCAGGCTTGTATCAAAATAAGTCCTATCCTTCATGTCGTTTGAAGGAACGGCCAGATAAAGTCCGTTGCCCATCGGGAAATATGCCATGCATATGCCGATGACCTCACCGTATTCGTTTATAAGAGGCCCGCCGCTGCTGCCGGAAGATATGTCGGCCGTGAACTGGATGACCGGATAGTCCGGATCATCGTAGATTCTGTTCGGCTCTCCCACCACACCGCGTGAAATGCTGCCGGTGAGGGCCAGAGGATCACCGAGAGTAAAAACCGTGTCTCCGCTTGAAAGCGCGTCCGAATCGCCTGCGGTAAGATAGGGGAAAACGCGCACGGCGCGGCCGCTTGAATCCTCGGCGGAGACGCGCACTATGCATATATCGGAATAGGGATCATAATAGAGGACCTCCTCGATTTCCAGCTCGTGCCCCTGTGAGGTTTTCGCGACGGCATAAAGCGCTCCGTCAATCTCATGATAGCATAAAACGGCAATTCCGTCCGGACTTATAAAGAAGCCGGAACCGGTGCCGGAGGCAAGGCCGTTGTCGCGATCTTTCTTCGAAGAGTACATTGTAACGGAAAACACGGCGGAACGGCAGCGCTGATATATTTCCGCCGCCGTATAGGTTTTCTTGCCGTAATTGGCATAGCCGGCAAATCTTGTGCCAAGCAGCGCCTCGCGCGATATCGCGCCTGACTCGTAAAGCGTTTCGACCAGTTTCGGCCCGCCGTATGTATCGCAGATCAAAGCGGCGTATATAAGCGAAGCGGCATCACCGCGTAAAAATACGCCTGATTCAAAGGTGTCCTTCGTCAGTCCGAGCCTGATTGCCGCATCAACGGAATCCTTCCAGTCAAAGCGGCCGCCGTAGCCCAGCACACGCAGAAGCATCGCGCAGAAGTCACGGGCGGATGTCGGGTTACTGCCGCCGAAACTGCCGTCCGGCAGGCCGTTTACGATGCTCAGGGCCGCGGCCGCGCCTACATAGCCCTCTGCCCAGTCCGTTACGTCCGCAAAGCCGCACTTGTACCTGCCTTCCCCGGCAGCTTCCCTCATGCCGCAAAGCCGCACCAGCAAAGCCGCGGACTCCTCGCGGGAGATCACTTTATCCAAAGCGTAACCGTCGCCGGTTCCTTCGAAAATACCGAGCTTTTCCAGTATCGCCGCGGCTTCGTCCTCGAAAACATATGCCGAACGGGCGGCCGCCGTGGTTATACAGGCAGCGCAAAGCAGAAATGACAGCAAAAGCGCTGCGGCCCGAAGACCTGGTTTTTTCAAATAAGCCATCTCCTCTTAAAGGGGCAGATACATCCCGCCCGAAAGCGATAGCGGGATAAGCACTGCCTAGGGTCGTGCCGCGCCCGGCGTGCACGGCCGAAATTTCCTAACTCATTATAAGTAATACATATAGGCCGGCATAAACCATCGTGGCCGCAAGCTCAACTGAGCGGCGTTTATTTTGCCGGATTATCCCTCTTCATATCCGAAGCGCCTGATACTGTCGGCATCGAGCACAACAAGCTTGCCGTAGTTTGTCGATATCCAGCCCATCTCTCTGAAAGAGGACAGGGCGTTGCTTACCGACCAGCGGGAAAGACCGAGCACGCTGGCGATAAAATCCTGGGTGTAGTCCAAAACGGGCTTTCCGTCAAGCACGGAGCACTGACCGTGCACTATTCTGCGGCAGATGAAGCGGGCTACTTTTATGTCCGCGCTCAGCAGAGAACTGTCGACCAGCTGCTCAAAGAGCACCCCCACGTCCTTGGAAAGCTCGGAAATGATTATATCCGTAAAATTCGGCACTTCCCTGCGGCATTCCTCATAAAGTTCACGATCTATGGGGATGACCTCACAGGTCTTCAGCGCGATGGCGGAGGCGCGTCTGTTCACGCCCTCGAAAAAAGTGGATCCTCCGAAAAGCCTGCCGGGCCAGGAAATAAGTATGTTGCGCTCCCGTCCGTCCTCCAGTATTGTGTAAGTTAAAGAGAGTCCCGATATCAGATAAAATAATTCGCGCGCCTCGTCCCCCTGGTGAAATATGATCTCCCCGGGCAGGAACTTTTGGGGGGCCTTTTTACTTTTAAGAAACGATATCAGTTCAGGTGTCATAGCGGAAGACCTCCTTAGGGGGCAATAAACGCGGCTGCGGAGCGGAGGAGAGCCTTGAGCGGGCGAAAATGATTATAAGCAGCACGGCTTCCACGCCGGCGCCGAAGTACCAGGCCCAGAAAAGACCCGTATAGCTCCCGAGCGCCCAGGTTAAAAAATAGCACATGGAGACACGAACGGTGAAGTCTATAACGGTCAGACCCAAAAAAGTACCTACGCGGCCCGTGCCGCGAAGCAGGCCGCCCGCGGTGATGATAAAGCAGATGATAAAATAGGCGGGGGACACTATGCGCAGGAAACGGATTCCGACTTCCATTACGACCGGTTCGGCGCCGGAGTCGACGTACAAACCGATTAAAGCGCCTGGAAAAACCTGCAGTATAAGGACGACCAGAGCGGTAAGGCCCAGGCATATCGCGGTGGAGGCGATATAACCCTTCTTTATGCGCTCGTGCTTTTGCGCTCCGTGATTTTGCGCGGCGAATGCGGATAAGGCGGTGCCGAGCGTGTTAAGGCTCATGTAGGCGAAATTCTGAGTTTTCGAGGCTGCTTCATAACCGGCGATAACAGCTGTCGGGTATGTGTTTACGAGGCTTTGCACCAATGTGTGCGCAAAGGCGACACAGGCCTGCTGCAGTATGCTCGGCACCGCCACACGGCTCATCAGCAGAAGCAGACTCCTGTCGAAAAAAGAAACCTTATCATCGGTGCGTACGGTCTTTAAGCGGCGCAGCAGCGAGACGCAGGCAAAAACGGCCGCCGCGAGCTGCGCGAAAAAAGCCGACCAGGCGGCACCCGCCACGCCCATACCGAGCGGGCCGACCGCGGCGAGCGCCAGAAGCACATTGAGAACCGAGGAGACTATGAGGATGTATAACGGGTATCTCGAGTCTCCCAGGCCGGTGTAAGCGGCGTTGACCGCGTTGTAAACGAACATGGGCAGTACGCCCGCGCAATAAACGGCGAGATAGCCCGAAGCTTCCGGCAAAAGCTCTTTCGAGACGTTGAGCATGCGCATGAGAGGCTCCGCAAGCAGGATCCCGGCAGCGCCGAGCAGCGCGCCGAGTGCCGAAAGAGAAATCAGCGCCGTATAAATCGCGCTTTTCATTTCGCGAATGCGCCCGGCGCCGTAAAGCTGAGATATAGTTACCGAGCAGCCCATAGAAGAGCCGGTGGCAATAGCCAGAAGGATGAGGATAACCGGGTATGCCGCGCCGATGGCAGCCAGACCCGGGCGGCCCGTAACCTGCCCTACTATAACGCTGCCCGCCATATTGTATACCTGCTGCAGGGCTGTTGTCAGCAGAAGAGGCAATGAAAATATAAGTATTTTTTTAGTCGGACTCCCGGTAGTAAGATCTTTTATCATAACGGCCTCCTTTTCCCTGTTTCACCGTTATGATATTATTTTTTAACTTCAGCAACTACGTGATGTCACACAATTACGGAAAAATGAGCGGGCGGAGACAGTCAGGCCGTCCCGTCATTCGCTGCCGGGACGGCCTGATAACAGAGCGGGAGAAGGGATCAGTTCCACTGGATGGTGTAGCCGGGGAATGCGTCTTCAAATGCTTTAGTGAAATTTTCAAGTATGTCGGGCAGAGTGTCGCGAAGCATAAAGTAGGCGACAACAGTGGCGATAATCGTAATTACAAGAGCGATTACCATTAATAAAAGCGTTGAGCGCGCGAAGTTGCGCTTTTGATATTTCCGACAGCCTCCGCAGGCCCAGATTATCGTGAGGATGAAACCGATGACCGGTATCGCCATAAGCACTCTTATACCCACATAGCCCCATGAAGATATGAGCGCGTACTTGCTTTTGTAGCTCGGCTTGTCCGGTTCTTCGGATGAGGGGGGAATGGGGGGCGGCTGGGGTACGGGCACGGCAGGCGCATAGCGCGGCGGCATAGTTTGAACAGGCGGTTTCATGGGCGAAGCGGGCTGTTGAAAAGGCTGCTGCACAGGCCGAACCGGCGGTATGACGGGCCCGGCGGGCTGCTGTACGGGCTGAACCGGCGCCTCGGGACGCCACTGCATTTGAGGGGGCACGGATTCCGAAGGCGCTTCCTTCGAATGTTCCTCGGCGATGATATCCTCCACCGTCATTACCGGCTGGTCAATTCCCGGCGAAGAGGCGGAGTGAGCGTTTTCGATGATTTCCTCGGCCTCGGCAACCACCTCAGAGGCAGTAGGCCCGGCGCCGCTGTCGGCGGAAAGCGCTGTGCCGCAGCTTGTACAGAACATGGAACCCTCCGGAACAGGGCTGCCGCATTTTGTGCAGAACAATGCCATTGTTTACCTCCTTCCCAGACCCGGCGTATAGCCGTGCCTGTATCAGTTAAATATTGGGATTCAAAGCAGAACGGACTTATTATTTACGCAGTTATAATGCCACTAAAATATTTAATCACACAAGACGAAGCTTGTCAAATTTATCCGCTGTCTTTAAAACGCTTTCCGGGGGCGCGTCAATAATCGTTTGCACGCGTTCGTAGAGCGCCCGCGCGACCGCGTGACGCCGGTCGATAAGCTTTAAAAGCTCGGTGTCGTGAGCGAAGCGTTCACGGGTGTAACGAAAACGCTCCTCTACGCCCACGTATTCGGCGCAGCTCACCAGTTTATCGGCCAGACATACTACGGCGGCCTCGTCTATAATGTCCGGATCTATGTCTTCCCCGGAATGAAGCTCGCATATGCGGGCTTCATCCGTAAGGCCGAGCTCCTCCAGATATGCTTTGCCCGTTTCGGCGTGGCGGCGGCGGGTCCTGCAAACGTCGTGCAGCAGCCCTCCGCGCCAGCATAGGGACAAATCCAGCGGAATTCCTTTTTCTGCAAGCGCGTTTCCGAGAGCCGCCGACAAGGCCGCGATCGAGCGGCAATGGTTCAGGACACGATCCGGCTGGCCGCTTTTATTCAGCGCGTCAAGGCACATTTCTTCGCGCTCGGTGAGCTTCATATCAATACTCCTTGATATATATTATTACGAAAGACGAGACAATAATATAACAAACTGCGCCGACAGATAACGCATTTTTCAGCGGAACCCGGCATAATAGGCGCAAAACGGGATTATTCTGCCGGAGTCCCAGACATGCAGGGAGCAGCGGCGCAGACGTTCAAGGTCTATGTTCCATGGATCCTGAAAGGCCATAGCCGTAATTGTGAAGCCGTTTCGCCTGACGCGTGCAAGAAAGGTCGACATATCTGTTAAGTCGTTGCCCGGCTCGGGCGCGCCGATATCGGTTCTTTTCCAGCGGCGGGACACGAACAATCGGTTAGCGCGAGCCCGGCCGTCCGTTTTCGATGAGCAGCAGCCCGGGGCGGGTGTCAAG
>Ga0209510_1000781_pt1 | contig 40459 bp, 42 predicted proteins | sample BiotimSIPDNA_FD_185749 | JGI IMG/M metagenome (GOLD analysis project Ga0209510, IMG submission 185749) | Anaerobic biogas reactor microbial communites from Washington, USA - Biogas_R1 time_0 SIP DNA (SPAdes) (version 2) | ecosystem: Engineered > Bioreactor > Anaerobic > Unclassified | place...
TTTCCTGGTGACAATAGCGGAGAGGTCACACCCGTTCCCATCCCGAACACGGCAGTTAAGCTCTCCAGCGCCGATGGTACTGCAGTTTCCTGTGGGAGAGTAGGTCGTTGCCAGGATTTTTTGTTTTCTGTATGATCTGCGAGGTATATTGTATATATGGCCGGGTACTATTGCCAACTATATGGGCTGGTCTATATAATTATCGCGAAACAACACATTAGTGGACGAAGGTGTCCATGGTAGCTGAATAACCCAGCTCAACCGTGGGCAATTTTTTTCCAAGAGATTGTCAACAACCCCGTCCCCGTGACAATTAATCGGGCATAATATGAAACTAGCAGGATCGGTCTGTACCATATTGGCAGGAGGATTATTATGGAATTTACTAAAATGCATGGACTGGGCAATGATTTCGTCTTCGTTGAAGTGGCCAATTGGATCGATGCCGATCGGCTGCAACCCTATGCGGAAATGATATGCGACCGGCATTTTGGGGTGGGAGCAGATGGTTTGGTCGCCATCGGCCGTGATACTGAGATGGACATTTTTATGCGTATATTTAATCCGGATGGTTCAGAACCCGAAATGTGCGGAAATGCCATAAGGTGTGCAGCCAAGTATGCTTATGAGCACGGTTGGGTCGATAAAGCCGAAGTATCTGTCCGTACCCTGGCGGGACCCAGATTTCCGGTTGTTCATATCTGTGAGGGACGAGTCGCGAAAGTGACCGTTGATATGGGCGAGCCAATAATGGAACGAGAATTAATTCCCATGCGCGGCACTGGCAGCACGGTCGGGGTAAAAGCGGAGGTTGGCGGGGAGGAATTTGAAATCACCGCAATTTCCATGGGCAATCCGCATGCAGTCATTTTTGTGGAGGATATTGATCAGATCCCGATAGATGTATGGGGACCTCAACTGGAGGTTCATTCGCTATTTCCGGCCAAGACCAATGTGGAGTTTGTCCAGGTACTGTCATCCCGGGAGCTTATTATGCGCGTCTGGGAGAGGGGAGCTGGGATCACGATGGCCTGCGGGACCGGAGCCTGTGCCACTCTGGTCGCATCAGTACTGAATGGTCTGACTGATCGTGCGGTTACTATACATCTGCCTGGGGGCGATTTGCATATAGAATGGAATCCTGGCAATAATCATGTCTATATGACCGGTCCCGCCAGCCAGGTTTTTTCCGGGACTATATCGCTGGAATAGGATTCGACTATGGTAATTTGAAATATAGGAGGTAATTATTCATGAACGAAAGTCTGGCCATGCAAGAACTGCCCCCTTATTTATTCGCCCGCATCGAGAGAAAAATTGCGGAGTGCAGGGAACAAGGTATCGATGTTATCAACTTAGGCATAGGTGACCCTGATCTGCCCACCCCCCGCCATATTATTGACCGTATGGCCCAAAGCATTTATGATGCCGCCAATCATCAATACCCCAGTTCAGCGGGTCTGCTCGAGTACCGTCAAGCCGTAGCCGAATGGTATAAGAGCCGTTTTGATGTGGCTCTGGACCCTAAGACGGAAATAGTATCTTTATTGGGCTCCAAGGAAGGAATAGCCCATATCTCATTTGCCTACCTGGATCATGGGGATGTCAACCTGGTGCCCGACCCTGGATATCCGGTGTACAACATCGGCACCCTGCTGGCCGGCGGCAAGTCCTATATCATGCCCCTCAAGGAAGAGAATAAATACCTGCCGGTATTGGAGGATATACCAGCGGAAATCGCCCAGAAAGCCAAGCTGATGTTCATAAACTATCCCAATAACCCGGTTGGGGTAGTAGCTGACCGTGCTTTCTATGTTAAACTGATTGATTTTGCCCGTACCTACGATATCCTGATTTGCCACGATGCTGCATATTCCGAAATGGCTTATGATGGTCTAAAACCTCTCAGTATCCTACAAATACCCGGAGCCAGAGAGGTCGCCATTGAATTCCACTCGCTCTCGAAAACCTATAATATGACTGGTTGGAGAATAGGCTGGGCCGCCGGCAATAGCAAGGCGGTGGAGGTTTTAGCGCGTTTCAAATCCAACGTCGACTCCGGCATATTCCAGGCTATTCAATACGCGGGAATTGAAGCGCTGCGTGGTCCCCAGAATTGTGTTGAAGAATCGAATCGCATTTATGCGGAGCGACGCAGCATAGCTTTGGCCGGTCTCGAAAAAATGGGGTGGAAAGTAAACCCGCCCCAAGCGAGTTTCTATTTCTGGGCCCCCGTACCCAAAGGTTATACCTCGGCGTCTTTTGCGGAGTTGGTCCTGGATAAAACGGGAGTGGTCATCACCCCGGGCGATGGCTACGGCACATACGGGGAAGGATATTTCCGAATCGCTTTGACAGTGGGCCGGGAAAGGCTGCAGGAGGCATTTGACCGCATGTATGCGGCTATCGGGAAGGTTGATTTTTAACTGTTGCCAGCGGACCGGTGCTGACCCAGCGCCGTAAAGATGTCTTTCAAAGCTTAACACCTCCGGGCGTCACGCCAACACCATTAAGGACAGGACACAATCCTTTGGCATTAATGGCAGGGGATGAGGTTCCTTTATGCGGTGTTGATTAGATTAGCAGCAGCCGATCATTGTCCAGTTCCATGCCGCTGCGGCTGCCAAACTGTTTCACCAACAGTTCCACGGTCATGTTTTGCCGGTCTTGGCCTTTTATATCCATAATTATTCGGCCTTCATGCATCATGATAGTCCGGCTGCCATATTCCAAGGCGTCCTTCATATTGTGGGTCACCATTAAAGTGCACAAATGTTGTTTCTCGACCAACTCCCGGGTAAGGAACAGAACTTGCTTGGCCATACCTGGATCCAGCGAAGCGGTATGTTCGTCCAACAGCAACAGCTGAGGCTCAACCATGGTTGCCATCAGCAGCGTCAGGGCCTGGCGCTGTCCGCCCGAAAGCGTACCTACCTTTTGCTTCATCCGATCTTCAAGCCCCAGGTCGAGAAGGGTCAATCGTTCTCTGAACAACTGCATATCAGTTTTGGTAATACCCCTCCGCAACCCTTGGGGTTTGCCTTTGGCATAGGCTATAGCCAGGTTCTCCTCAATCGTCATATCAAAAGCGGTGCCCTGCAGCGGATCCTGGAATACTCGTCCGATATGGCGAGAACGTTTGTATTCCGGCCAGAAGGTCATATCCGCCCCGCCGATTTCGATTCGGCCGGCATCTAATTCATACACCCCGGCAATGCAGTTCAGCAGAGTAGATTTGCCGGCGCCGTTGCCGCCGATTATGGTTACAAACTCGCCCGCGTCCAGGGATAGGCTAATGTTGTCGATGGCCAGCTTTTCGGTGGTTGTTCCCGGATCAAATATCTTGGTGATAGATTCGATTTTGACCATTCTATTTGCCTCCCTGGCTGAAACCTTGTGCTGTCATTTTTCGTTTATAATATCCGGCCTTTTTTCTAATTACCGGCATAGCCAGGGCAAGTGCTACCAGTGTGGCCGATACCAGTTTCAGGTCCGTAGCCGGCATGCCCATTTCCAGGGCTACCGCGATAATCATACGATACAGCATTGCTCCCAGGGTCACCGCAACCAGACGCCGCATCAGGGATCTGGTGCCGAACACAACCTCACCGATAATAACTGAGGCCAAGCCGATAACCACCATACCTATACCCATACCGATATCGGTAAAGGATTGATACTGAGCCAGCAGCGCGCCAGCCAGAGCTACCAGTGCATTGGAAAGCGCCATGCCAACCAAAATGGTGGTATCGGTATTGACCCCCAATGCGCGAACCATCTGAGCATTGTCGCCGGTAGCGCGCAGGGCAAAGCCGAATTTCGTCTTCAAGAAAAGAAACAAGAGCAATAATAGGATTATCAGGATGGCCAGCGGTATCAACAACTGGGCATATTCTTCCAGGGGGGTGCCATCCAATAGGCTGAAAACAGTTGTCTTGTTGATCAAGGGGATATTGGCTCTGGTACCCATTATCTTTAAATTGACAGAATAAAGGCCGAGCATAACCAGGATTCCTGCCAATAACGGCTGGATCTCCAGCTTGGTGTGCATCAGAGCCGTTACACAGCCTGCCAGACCTCCGGCCAGCAAAGCCACAGCCAAGCCCAGTTCGGGATAGCCGCCAACGCAAAAAATAGCCGAGAAGGCAGCCCCGGTAACGAAGCTGCCGTCTACGGTAAGATCCGGAAAATTTAAGGTTCGAAAGGATAGGAAGACTCCCAGGGCCATAATGGCATAGATTATACCCAGTTCAATTGAGCCCTGAAACGCCATAAAACTCATTTAATAGATGGCTCCTTTAAGGTTAATTGCCAAACACCGTGGCTTTCTTTAAGACATCTTCCGGTATAGTGACTCCGATAGCCGCAGCCGTGTCCTTATTGACATAGATTTCCACGTCACTCATGGACATTACCGGGATGTCTCCGGCTTTCTTGCCATTCAGGATTTCTACTGTCATTTTAGCGGTTTCCTGCCCCAGGGTGGTATAGTTGATACCGTAGGTAGCTAGACCGCCGTCCTTCACCATTGAGTCCGCTCCCACATACACCGGCTTTTTCGCCTTGTTGGCGACCTGGGCTACTAATGGCATGGCGGAAGCAACCGTATTATCAATGGGTGAGAATAATGCATCAACCTTGCCCGCTAAAGAACTGGCTACCTGCTGCACCTCGGATGAATTGGTAACCGTTCCTTCCACAACGGTAAGTCCATTTTGGGCTGCATAAGCTTTCAAGTCATTGACAACCGATACCGAATTGGTCTCGCTGGAGGTATACAGGGCGCCGACAGTCTTGATATCGGGAGTAATCAAGCGGGCCAATTCCATAATCTTGGGCGCTGATACGGCGTCAGAAGTGCCGGTGACATTGCCGCCCGGTTTCTCTAAACTGCTTACCAGCCCTGATCCAACCGGATCGGTACATGCTGCAAAAACGATAGGTATCTCTTTAGTCTCACCAACCGCTGCTTGGGCTGATGGGGTTGCTATGGCGATTATCACATCATATTTGTTGGAAACGAACTTCTGACAGATAGTCTTGAGATTGGTCTGATCACCCTGGGCATTCTGATAGTCAATGGTTACCTTGTCACCGTCTTTAAATCCTTGTTTGTCCAACTCCTGAATGAAGGATTCTCTGATGGTGTTAAGGGACGGATGCTCTACGATTTGCACGATCCCTACCTTCAACTTGGCTGACTCGGAGGCCTTCTGCGTTTCGGGCTGTTTGGATGTGGATGTACATCCTACCAACGAGGTCATCAGCAATGATAAGCATACCAGGATAACTAGTGATTTTAAAGATCTTTTCAATTCAATACCCTCCTTCATAATAACTTTTGGTCTTTCTCTGCAGCCTTCATCCCCCGTGATACAGAGAGACAACCAGGTTTCCCGGACAATAGAAAGCACCTGCCCTGAATAAGGACAGGTGCAATAACCTGCGGTGCCACCTTAGTTGATACGCATTTACTGGCGCATCCTCTCTGCCGGAGTGCCATCACACTCCTCGCCCTTTAACGCTGGCTTTGCGTCGAAAGCTACAAGGGTCAAAACCCGTTCACTCCGCCCTCCGAGGCCCATTTATCTACTCCTCACCAATCGGGCTCCCACCTAGCCCCGACTCTCTTTATGGCTGGTGTATAGCTTTACTCCCTCATCATCGGTTTAACCAATTCTAATCCCAAGAAATTTTGATTGTCAAGTGTTTGTCACGGGGACGTGTTTGTCACGGGGACGGGGTTGTTGACAATTTTTCAATATCTCGTTTTTCAGTTTTCAATTTTTTCGTCTTTTGTTGGTCACCGGACTATATAAATAGGTGGGGGAAATAGGACAGCATGTAAGAAGAAAAGATTTTGGCGATTAGTATGATGGGAACAAAACGGCGGAAGCTCATGCTGCTCAGGCCCGCCCCCAGACAGATGATTTCATCGGGCAGAATTGGAAATACCAACAGGAAAATGAGAATCCACTGCCCATATTTATCGACATACTGATAGTAACGCCGCAGAGCCTTATCATTTCCCTTTCTTTTTCTAATGCTGAGCCCACCCAGCCTGGTGATCGAAAACATGGTGATAATGCCTAATGTGGTGGCCACATAACTGCCGATAAACGCTTTCCATGGACCTAGCACCGCTGACCCGGCCATGATGGTGAAAGGTTCCGGCAATGGCAGCAATATGGGCTGTAGAAAGCAAATCCCCATAAATATCAGCAAGGCATGGTCACTGTTCTGGTCCAGAACCTTCACCAGATCCTGATAATTGAACAAGACCATCAGGTTGGTAACATAGAATATTAATATTATAAGGAAATAAATGGCTGCAAAATAGTAAATGATATAATTCGTGATGTGACTAGCATGACTCTTTTTTTCATTAAAGAACAAGATCTGTAAACCGGCCAGGACGATGGCCACCCCGGCAAGTGTGAATCGATAGTAATTAGACATGCTTCCCAACCAGTAAAATCCGCTGACCGCTGTGATCAGGCACAGCCAGAGCGGCAATATCAGGTGTTTGAAGAGATGAGGAACATTGTCAGTATGCATTTGACTGTTCTTCCTGCTTTTCCAGCGGTTTAAACCAACAATCATGTGTAACATCTTAAACCTAGGTCCACTGTAATACTAGCATATTCAGCAACTTGATTCCCCGGGATGACCCACTGATATAGTCTTCCCAAATACCAGTAACTTGGATGACGGCAACATGAAAGTTGCCAGCTATTATCGTGTAGAATAAAACTATATATTATCTGATCCTAATGCTCTTTAAGAAAGGTAAAACGATTTTGAGTATAATTGGCAAAGCGGTAAAGGGGACTCTCGGGGTTGTAGCGGGCGGTTTAAGCTACGTCATTATCCGAAGCGCCCGCGGCATTCAAAATAAATATGGCGACAACAATCTGGTCCAAACGGTTTCCGACGTGGGCTCCAGTTCAGTCAGGATTACCGCCGACACCCTGAAAACGGCCACTGATATAGTCGATGGAGGATTGGAGGCCGGAGTAGGGCATTTGGTAAAAAACGAAGACCTAAAAACCCGGGGCTTGTCGACAGCCCAGAACGCCAGTAAAGATATTACCAACGGGGTTGTCGAAGGGATGGTGTATACGGCCGCGGTTGGAGCCAGCACCGCAAGTACGGCGTTTAGAGCCGGCCGGTATTATGTAAATGGCGACAAGGCTGAAGCCCGTGAGGAATTCGACGTTGCCAAGGGTTTGGCCAAACATTTGGGCAGGACGGTAGCCATCGGCTTATTGGCTCTGGGCAGAACTGATACGGACAACCTGAGGGATCGGGTTGGAAAAAATAATCCAACTCCCTCATCCAGTGCCAGTACTGATGGAAATGGTGATGATTAGAATTATGTTTACTGTTACAATCCATTGGACAACCATATATACATGCGGTTAGACTTGTAGAGCAGGGTATTTCTGCCCTTCATCGTTTGAATGTAAAAAGTGACTGCCGACGGGATGAGGCAGTCGTTCTAATTTAAGGAGCGTAATCTGCTTGGAAAGCTGGAAAAAAAACATTATATTGTTCCTGACCAGCCAGACTATTTCCTTGTTCGGGTCTTCGCTGGTCCAATATGCCATTCTTTGGTATATAACCCTGGAGACGCAGTCGGGAATGATGATGACCATCTCTATCATCTGCGGGTTTCTGCCGACCTTGTTTCTATCTCCATTTGCTGGCGTTTGGGCGGACCGCTATAATCGGAAAACCCTGATCATGCTTGCGGATGCGTTTATTGCCACCTCAACCCTGATTGTTGCCATTGTCTTTCTAGCCGGATATGAGCATATTTGGCTGTTGTTCGCGGTTTCAGCGGTAAGATCCTTGGGGACAGCGATTCAGATGCCGGCCGTGGGGGCCTACATACCACAGATAGTGCCGGTAGAGATGCTAACCAAGGTGAACGCAACCAACGCCAGCATACAGTCGGTAGTCTTCCTGGTATCTCCCATGGTCGCCGCCGCCCTGCTCACGATATCCACTATTGAGTGGATATTTATGATTGATGTAGTAACAGCGGCTATTGCAATTATGGTCCTGTTGCTATTCCTGCATGTGCCGGCACATGCCAAGGCCCAGCAACAGCAGACCATGAGTTATTTTTCCGACCTTAAGGAAGGGTTTACCTACATCGGTCGTCACAGCTACATAAAAGGGCTGTTCATTTTTTGCGGGGTGTTTTTCTTGCTTCTGGCTCCGGCTTCCTTTTTAACACCCTTGCAAGTGACCCGAAGCTTTGGCGCTGATGTCTGGCGGTTGACTGCCATTGAGGTGCTCTTTTCCATTGGCATGATCGGCGGCGGTCTCTTGATGGCCGTCTGGGGCGGGTTCAGGAATAGGGTTCATACCATGACCGGTGCCAGCCTGATGTTCGGAGGCTGCACCTTGGCCCTGGGACTGGTCCCCAATTTCTGGATCTACCTGGCCTTTATGGGATTGGCGGGCATATCCATCCCGTTCTTCAATACCCCATTCACGGTCCTGCTGCAGGAGAAAGTGGATGCGGATATGCTGGGCCGCGTTTTTGGGGTGCTTTCCATGATATCCAGTTCCATGATGCCACTGGGAATGTTATTTTTCGGCCCCCTTGCTGATCGCATGGTTATAGAAAAGATGCTGGTAGCAACCGGGGTGCTCATATGTATCGAGGGATTGTTGCTGGGATTGAGCCGGGTGATGGTCGAAGCAGGCGAACCCCTGGAGCTGGCAGGGGCGAACGAAGATGATCAGGTGTCCTGAATGGAAGATCAATCCCTTCTCGTCGTTATCTCAGCTCAAATTATGCATTTTCGCTTCCGCTCTTGAACCCTATCAATCTCATGGCATTCAGTATTACGATTAGAATACTGGCTTCATGGATAAACATCCCCGATGCCAAATGAACGTGGTCCGATAATACTCCGGCCAACAGGATGAATACAACTGCTACCGCAAAGAATGTGTTTTGCTTCATATTCCGAACCGTCGCCTTGGACAGCGCGTAAGCATGAGAGAACTGCATAAGTTTGTCCGCCATTAGGACCACATCCGCTGTTTCCATGGACACATCAGTGCCGCCTTCACCCATTGCCAGGCCTATATCCGCGGTGGCAATTGCGGGCGCATCATTAATCCCGTCCCCGGCCATCGCCACTACATGTCCGCCAGCTTTCAGCTCTTTAACATATTCCACTTTGTTTTCCGGCAATAATTCAGCCTTAAATTCATCTAACTTGAGCACATTGGCAACCAACTCAGCGGTGTGCTTATTGTCTCCAGTCAGCATAACCATCTTCTTGATGCCATTCCTTCTTAGTCCCGCCAAAGCTCGCGGGGCATCTTCACGAATCTGATCGGCTATGGAAAAGATACCGGCAATCTGACCGTCTACGGCTGCGAATATAGCTGTGTTGCCTTCTTTTTCACGTTGGAGGGAATAAGCCTCAACCTCATCATTAATCTGGACATTTTCGGCATCCATCAATTTGCGATTTCCAATCGCCAGTAAATGGCCGTCCACTTGGGCTCGAATTCCATTGCCTTTTATCACTTCACCGTGTTGTATTTGTCCTTCCAGGTTCAGATTCCTCTTGTTCGCTTCCTTTACAATCGTTTGCCCCAGATGGTGTTCCGAAATGGTTTCCGCCGTGGCCACTAATTCCAGCAATTTATCGGTCTCAACATTATGAAAGGTTTTGATATCGGTTACTTCTGGTTTTCCTTTGGTCAGGGTACCGGTTTTATCAAATACGATCGTATCAACCTTGGATAACTGGTCCATAACCTCTCCGCCTTTAAGAAGAACGCCGTTTCTGGCGCCATTTCCAATACCGGCCACGGTAGATACCGGGGCTCCGATGACCAAGGCGCCAGGACAAGCTACCACCAGGAAGGTAATGGCCAAATGGAGATTGCGGGTGAGAGCAAATACGACTATCGCTAATACAACCACCGACGGTGTATAGTAGTTGGCGAACTTGTCCAGGAACTTCTGGGCTTTGGATTTTGATTCCTGGGCTTCTTCCACCAGTTCGATAATTTTGGCGAAGGTAGTATCATCCCCAACCTTTTCAGCGATGATTTCCAGATAGCCATTATCGACAATGGTACCACTATAAACCTTATCATCCGGTCCCTTCGAAGCCGGCACCGACTCACCGGTGATAGCCGCTTCGTTCAAGGTCGCCTTACCGGTCACGATACTGCCATCTACCGGAACCTTGCCGCCAGAACGGATGATTACGCGATCACCCTTGATAACCTCTTCCACCGGAATGGTCAGGGTTTTCCCATCACGGACGACATCCGCTTCCTGGGGGGCCATTTCTATAAGTGCTTTTAGAGCAGAACGGGTTTTTTCCAGGGTACGGGCTTCCAGGTAGGCGCCGAACAAAAACAGGAAAGTCACAATCGAAGACTCGGTGTACTCATGTATATAAAGGGCGCCAATAACGGCAATGGTTACCAATAATTCGATGCTAAAAGCCTTCAAGCGCAGGGCTTGGAAAGCCCGAACGGCAATAGGGAGAATAGCAATCACGGTTGCCGTAAGCAAAGCCGGATCTTTATAGCTTGCATATCCTGCTGGTGGGGCCAGGAAACCAAGCACGATCAGAATCGCGGCAATAGTCATTATCCGATTCCTATTGTTGTTTATATGTCTAAACACCGTCATCACTCCTCGCCCGGTCTCACAAAAAAAGCCATGGCCCAATCAGACCATGGCCGAACCAACAAAATCAAGAAGTCTTCGAAGCAGATACCGAATACCCCAAGTTTTCGATAGTGTTTTTTAGTTTTTCCGCATCCGTTTGGGTGTCATCAAATTCAGTCTTGACCTTGCTGGAATTAAACAATACCTTTACCGAATCAACTCCCTTAGTCTTGGTCAGGGCGGTTTCAATCTTTTTAACGCAGGTGGGGCAGGTTAATGGCTCCAATTGAAATTCTGCTTTGGCCATTCGCTCTCACTCCTTTTTATTTTTAATATGGTGACTTGAATATTAAGCTATTTCCTGAGCACTGTCTCTTCTAGCGTAATTGTTTTATGATCATTTTGATAAGTTCGGGGTAATCCTCGCCCCAGTAATCATTGGCATCTTCTTCGCTATTAAGGTCCAGCTTACTGCCGTCCTTGAAATTGATAGTCAATGCCGGCCTGATCTCCTGGCTGGACTCGGTCATGGACCCACTGATGAGCATATTGCAGATCTCGGACTTATTGGTCACCACCATCTCGAAGCGATCCTCGGGCAGTACACTGGCCGCCAGTATGCGCCCATCCTCTGTAAAGACGATCAACTCCAGGCAAAAGCCATCATCCATACCGTATTCAGAATCCGCTAGGGCAATCCGCGGATAAACCACGGCAATCTCGTCTTTGTCAATAAATTCATTCAACACCGACAGCAGCTTTTGCAGCTCTCTGTAGCTGGTGTCTCCTTGTGATTTGACTGCTTCGACTATGTCTTTCAGGTTTCCCTTGTGTACCACCTTTGGTAACCTCCTCAAAATATATCGTCCTTAGCTATTAACAATAGATTTTATCATATTATGGCTATAGCATAAACCAATGACCCAACCAAGGCAAAAAAACAGAATGGAGCCAAACTTGCCAGCAACCTCGTCCCACCTTGTAAAGACAAAAAGAAGACTGTCCAATCCCGGACAGCCTCCCTCGAGTACAGTATTACTTGGGCACGAATTGAGTCGTTACCACCTTGTCATAAGGCGCGATCTTGTTCAGTTCACCGGCATCGCTTATGATTTGCTGCAAAAGGTAAAAGTCTTTTTCCAAGAGCAGGGGATCCTTTTTCCAGGTGTTCTGATCTTTATAGTTCTGGATGGCAGCAGCTAAAATCTCTTCCGATTCATCCGGGAAGCTGGGCTTTACGGCCCTGGCTATCTCGATCGGCGAATGACTATCGACCCATTGCTGCCCCTTGTATATCGCCCGGGTGAATTTTTCCAGCAGCTGGGGATTTTTCTCTGCAACACTTTTCTTCGCGAAATAGGCGGTGTAAGGCACTTCGCCGCTTTCCACCCCTAATGAGGCAACGATGTAGGCTTTGCCTTCCTTCTGCATGGTGGAGGCGGTAGGCTCAAAGATTATTACGTAATCACCCTGGCCGCCCAAAAACGCCCCCGGCATAGCCGCGAATTGCATGGTGGTGTCGATGAATACATCCTGGCCCACCGTCATGCCGTTTTTCTCCAGCACATATTCCAGAATGATGGCCGGCATTCCGCCTTTGCGACCTCCAATAACGGTCTTGCCCTGCAAATCTGTCCATTTGAATTCCGGCTCTGGCTGGCGGCTCATCAGGAAGGTGCCATCACCGTTGGTCAATTGGGCAAACACCACACTGTAATCCTCTTTGCCTTCATTATATACGTATATACTGGCTTCCGGGCCGGCCAGCCCGATATCAGCCTGGTCAGTCAAAACCGCAGTCATCACCTTGTCAGCTCCCTGCCCGTTGGACAATTCGATGGCAAGACCTTCCTCCTCAAAAAAACCCAGGTTAAGGGCTACATACTGGGGCGCATAGAATATGGAATGGGTGACCTCCGACAAAGAAACCTTGGTCAGTGGCTGGGAATCGGATTTACCGCATCCGGTCACAATCAAAGCCGCCCCCGCCATAACCATCACTAACAAAACCCATACTTTTCTCATATCAGATTCTTCTCCTCTCTCTGTTTTAAACCAGTTTTACTCAGAACAAACTGCTCGAACTGGACAACTCCTTTGTACATAATGGTGGCGGCTATCGCGAGGATAACCACGCTGGTCATAACCAAGTCGAGTTTGAAAACCTGCCCGCCGTAAACAATAAGGTAGCCCAGTCCAGCCCTGGAAACCAGGAACTCACCAACTATGACACCCACCCAGGACAACCCTACATTGACCTTCAAAGCGTTGATTATGTTGGGGAAAGAGGCGGGCAACAACACCTTGGTCAGTATTTGGAACTTACTGCCGCCGAAAATCTGAACCAGCTTAACCTTTTCCTTGTCTACCCCCAGAAAGCCACTCAGTACCTCCAGGATGGTTACGATCAGGGAGATGGCTAGAGTCATGACGATAATGGCCGTCGGCCCGGCTCCGATCCAGACAATAAATATTGGTCCCAAGGCAATTTTGGGCAGGCTATTGAGGACTACCAGATAAGGCTCGGAAACCTCCGATAAGAACTTCGACCACCATAACAATATGGCGCATCCCACACCGATGATGGTCCCCAACACGAAACCTATAATGGTCTCCAGACAGGTAATGCCTATATGGTTGAACAGCGCCCCTTCCTGGTACAGCGTCGTAATGGTTCGCAGGATCCGGGAAGGTTGGCTGGTTATAAAGGGATCGATTATTGATGCTCGGGCCAAAATTTCCCATAAGGCAAATATCAGCACCAGAATCATCAATTGGGTAGCTCGGACTAATACCCGGTGACGCCTTAGATCTTGCAGGTAACGTTTATGGGCAGCCGAAATGGGCTTAACCTGCTGTTTGGGCGGCGATGATGCCAGGGCTGGATTATACATGGATATCCAACTCCCTCCATATCTTCTGGAAATAATATCTGAATTCGGGGGCTTCCCGGCAGTGCAAAGGCGTTCTAAGTTCGCAGGATAGCTGGATATCATAAATCTGCATAACGGTGCCGGGCCGCTGAGAAAGAACGATCACCCGGTCAGCCATACTGATGGCCTCTGCAATGTCATGGGTGACCAGGATGGCGGTTTTGTTTTCCTTCTTGATTATTTTATAGATATCTTCATTTACGACCAGTCGGGTTTGGTAATCCAAAGCCGAAAAAGCTTCATCCAGCAAGAGTATCTGCGGGTCGGTTACCAGGGTACGGATTAAGGCGGCTCTCTGCCGCATGCCGCCTGACAGTTGTTCGGGATATTTATTGCGAAATTCATACAGTCCATAGGTCTGCAAAAATTGGATGGCCCTTTTTTCCACCTCAGGGGTAAGCGCCCTTTGAATCTCCACCCCCAGCAGAATGTTCTTAAGTATGGACCTCCATTCGAACAGATGGTCCTTTTGCAGCATATAGCCGGTCTTCTTGGATGGGCCGTTAATTGGTTCTCCATAAAGCAAGACCTGACCAGAAGTAGGCGGCAGCAACCCGGAAAGAATGGATAATAAAGTTGACTTGCCACAGCCGCTGGGGCCAACGATCGCTATGAATTCACCGTCAGTGACGGAAAAGCTTATGTTGTCCAAAGCATGGACCTCACCATTGGGGGATTGGTAAGTCATATTCAGATCGTTGATCTCAACAACGGAGTTCAATATATCACCCTCAAGTATCCATTTCTAATATGGTATTCCGGCAGACCGCATTCAGTGAGTGAGCCTTGCCTCACTGGCTGGGCCAAAATTTGGCACGGGAATATAACCAGGCTTCCGCGAACACCCTACTAATGAATTGGTAGTCTGAATAATCTAGGAGGTGCAAAATTGGAGAAAGCATTGATAATTTACGGATCTTCGACGGGGAATACCGAAAAAATCGCCCAAGTCCTGGCCCAGGAACTGAAAACGCGTTTCGACGTGACTTTGTTGGACGTTACCGATGCTGAACCCAGGGACATGACAACTAACGACGTATTGTTATTGGGATCATCGACATGGTACGACGGCCAGTTGCAGGAGGACTTTCAAGAATTTTACGACAGCATGGACGAGGTGGATTTGAAGGGCAAGCGGGTAGCGGTCTTTGGGACAGGGGACAGTTCCTGGGACGAATTTTGTGCCGCTGTCGATATTCTGGAAGAAAAGGTCTTGGAGCTGAATGCCGAAATCATGGCGCCCGGGTTCAAATGGGATGGAGAGGTAACTGAGGAGGCCCTGCCGGATATCAGGACCTGGGCATCAAAACTTCATTAAAATAATAAAGACAAGCACTATTCATTCCTTACTCATGCCAGAAGGAAGGCAGGAACAAAACCAGAATCGGATAAATCTCCAGGCGGCCGACCAGCATTAATATGCTCAAAGTAAACTTGCCGGCATCGGGAAGAAAACTGAAATTGGACATGGGTCCTACCAATCCCAGGCCCGGACCGCAGTTGCCCAGACTTGTAGCGGTGGCGGAGAAAGCGCTTAGGAAATCCAGACCCAGGGAAGCCATGATCAAGGTGCCAAGAAGGGCAAAAGCCATATAAAGGAAGAAGAACTGCAACACGTTGATGAGCAGGTCTTCCCTTACCATCATCCCGCCGTACCGCAGGGGGAATACTGCTTTGGGGTGCACCATCTTTTTCAGCTCTATCAGGGTGCGGTTTCCTATGATAAGGTATCGGCCCGGCTTGATACTACCGGCGGTGGACCCGGAGCACCCGCCTATGAACATCATTGTCAACAGCAAGGCCAGGGAGAGGGGAGGCCATATATTAAAATCAGTGGTGGCAAAACCGGTAGTGGTAATGAGGGAGACTATTTGAAAGATGGCAGCCCGCAGGGTTCCCTCAATACCGGCCACCGCCCATTTATCCTGAAGATTCACAAAGACCAGCAGGGAAGCCACGATGATGATAAGGCTGTATAATCGGAACTCGGCGTTTTTCAAATAGACCAAAGGATTGCGCTTCTTGAAACAAAAGAAATGGAGGGCAAAATTGACCCCGCCCAGAAACATGAACAGGATCACCGACCATTGCAGCCACGGATTGGTGAAGAAACCGATGCTGCTATTCTTGGTAGAAAATCCACCGGTCGACAAGGTCGTAAAGGTATGGCAAATAGCGTCGAAAGCGTCCATACCGAAGATATAATAGGCGGTGGCGCACAATATACTCAGGACTAGGTAGGTGATCCACAATATCCGGGCATTCTCCCTTATCCGCGGACTCAATATGTCGGAAACCGGACCAGGAACCTCAGCCTTGAACAGTTGTTTGGCCCGTGAGCCCAAGGTATTGATAACTGCCACAAAAAGAGCTATTATCCCCATTCCGCCCAGCCATTGGGTCAGACTGCGCCAGAATAAAAGTCCTTTGGGCCAGGCCTCCACATCGCTGACGACGGTGGCACCGGTGGTGGTAAATCCGGACACGGTCTCAAAAAAAGCATCAAAAAACGAGGGCAGATAACCGGAAAACATGTAGGGCAGGGAACCAAAAACAGAGGCCACGATCCAAGCCAGGCTTACCAGCAAAAAGCCCTCCCGGAAGTTTATCGGACTGCTCTTGGAAAAGGAGAGGTACAATAGCAACCCGCACCCTATGGTAATTGCTGCCGCCAACAGAATCGGGATGGTCTCTGGTTCCTGATAGGGCACGGACCAGGTAAGGCAGCTTAGCATAGCGATGCCGATGATAAGGATTATCCGTCCCAGGTAGCCCAGGACAACCGCTGGCCTAATCAAGATTTACCTCCGCCCCGGAAAAGTTTCTCGATCTTGTGAATACCTTTTTCCAGCGAAAAGACCAGCAGGCGATCATTGGCCGCAATCTGGAAATTGCCGTCAGGGATTATGACCTGATCATCACGCAGTACTGCTCCGATCATGGAGCCTTTAGGGAAATTGAGATCCTTAAGCGGTTCGCTCAGCACGATTGCCCCCGGTTGAGCACTAAGTTCCAGCATTTCGGCCCGTTCACCGAACAGGGTAACCGAGATGATGTTTCCCACCCGCATATACTTGAGTATCGCCCCGGCGGTGAGCTGACGGGGGTTTAGTATAGTATCGAGACCGATCTGTTCAGCCAGAGGAAGAATTTCGTTGCGTTTTACCTGACAAATGGTCTTTTTAACTCCAAGATTCCTGGCAATCAGCGAACACAGCAGATTAACCTTGTCATCATCGGTAATAGCCGCCACCACATCTGAAGCGCCGATACTCTCTTCTTGTAACAACTCTGAATCGCTGCCGTCACCATGAATCACCAGGGTGCGCTTCAAACGCTGCGATATTTTCTGGGCCCGGGCCAGGTTTTTTTCGATTATCTTGATATGGACTGACGGCATATCGTCTTCCAGGATGCGAGCCAGGTAGAAACCAGTCCGGCCTCCTCCCAATATGGTCACATGTTCTACTTTATGGGAATGGAACCCCAGCAGGCTTTCCACCGCCTTCATATCCGCAGCACGGGCCATCAGGTGAATGTGATCACCGGGTAGCAATACATCCTGACCACTGGGTACCAGGATGGTGTGGCTGCGGACAATGGCGACGATATTATAAGGAAGAGAGGAGTCCAAATCGCACAACCTCTTGTTGGCAATCGGAGAGGCTGGTTTCACTTCCAGTTCCAGCAATTTGATCTTGTAATCAGCATAGAACTCAACATTCAAGGCCTCCGGATTACGAATAATGGCGGCGATCTCACGGGCGGTTACCCGCTCCGGGTTTATTATCAGGTCAATTCCCATCCTCTGGTTGAAGGACAGATCCTTGATCTCCAAGTATTCTGGATTGCGGACCCGAGCTACTGTGGTCTTGGTACCGTACTGCTTGGCCAGCATACAGGAAACCATGTTTAGTTCATCCATTTCCGTGACCGCCAGCAGCATATCAGCTTGATCCACGCCGGCTGCTTTGAGGTCCGCTACGGACGAACCACTGCCGGTGATAACCTGGATATCCAGAGCATTCTCCATAATCTGAGCCCGCTCCGAGGAGGGTTCGATAACTGTCACATCGTGATTCTCGGCCGACAACAGCTGAGCCATGCTGAATCCCACTTTGCCGGCCCCCACAATGATTACTTTCATTGCTTGTATCCTGCCTATTTGTTTATTTAAGTCCGCCCCATCGGACAGTCTCCAAGTCCTAAGAAAATTTGGTATTGATACAGTATACATCGCACTTATTCGAATTTCTACTCATATATTAGGGCCAATATCCTGTCTTTTTACTGGTCAGGAGACAATTTCGTGGGCTATGGACTGACCAGTTCGCTATCGCTTCTCTTTTCCATTATTATCTCCCCGGATTCTTAACTTTGTTCGACTGACAGCATTACAGCCATAGCCGAAGGAATTATTTGTAGAATATGTTAAAATAGGATTACACAAGTTGTCATATTTTTTCAGTCGATGGGGTCGTTTCATTTGCTGCCGTAATGGATTGGTTACAACCAGGACAGGACAGAAGAGTAGCGGCCCTTTGCCTTTCCAGTTGGAAGGGCAAATATTTAAAGGAGGGATAGGATGTTCAACAGAAGCCTGGCACTAATCATATCCATAATTGCGTTGATAGGTTTGGTAATGGTTCCGGCGCCGTACATATCTGCACAAGAAGCCGGCGAAACCATGGTGTTCGAAAATGTGGATTACCAGAAATACCCCTATATCAGGGTCAATATCGACGGGGAGCAACTAGTGTTCGACACCAATCCTCAGATAGTCAATGGCCGGACCCTGGTGCCGATGGGAACCATATTCTCCACTCTGGGACTCACCATTCACTGGGATGAGGAGACCCGCACGGCTACCGGGACCAGCGACGACACGACCATATCTTTTACAATAGGCAGCGACCAGGCTCTGGTTGATGGCCAGGCCAAGACTCTTGAGGTTCCGGCCTCGATCATAAACGGAAGGACCATGATCCCGCTGCGTTTCCTGTCCGAGGCACTGGGATATAACGTAGTCTGGGTAGGTGATTCCAACCTCATCCTTATCAGTCGTTCCGACATCGAAGAATGGCGTTATGATGGCTTCGAAAGGGTGGAGCCTTATAAAGAGTATGAAGCCAAGTATATTAATGGGGTCAAGACTGCCGATATTCGTTACACGGGCAAAAATTACGAGGTTAAATTCGTTACCCTGTATAGCGCCGATGGACGATTGGTGCCTAACGTGGCTGATTTTGACATAGCTCGTTATGGCACTGGCTGGTTCCAGCAGTCACCTTTCAGCGGTCGAACCTACTGGATCGACCTCAGTTTGGTAACTGGCCCCAACAACAACAGCCTCTTTTATGATCCCGTCAGCTTTGCTCCGCTTAAGACCGGGGTATTATCGGACAGCAACTATACCGGCAACTATGTCAAGGTAAACATCAGTGAACAATTTTTTGATCTGGATACCTGGCGAAGCATGGGGGCAGCATCCAATCCCGAACTGATCAACATCAAAGACAAAACGCTGACCGATGGCATGGTCATCAAGAACACCGATGCCATCTTCAAAGTCACCATTAATGATCAGTACAGCGGATTGATACCGGTATTTGATTTACTGGGAGCCCTGCTCCAACCGGACAATAAGACGGTGTACGCGGTGCTTGACAAGGATCCGCGTTCCATGTTCAATTGGTCTGCGGAAACCTGGACCAAGCTGAGAGGGGAGACACCGTGGGCCGGCATGACCGACCAGATGCTGCTGGTCCAGACCCTTAGGAAAGCTGATATAATCACCCCCACCAAGACCAGGTTCTCCCAGTTCGAGTTATGGGTCTATGAATACGAATATGTGGATTCGGTTTTCTTCTTTGATGACGGAATTCTGACCGCCATGTGGTGATTGCAAACAGTACTGATATCTATGTCCCGTGTCTAGTGATGAGGATCGATGTGAAAGGTGGCGGTTATCGTGTTATTCAAAGTTGCGACAGTAGGTCGGACAGAGGTAATCATCAAGAAGCTCGAGCGGGATATGCTGGTAACCAAGACCATCTTCATACCTCCCAAAACAGTGCTGGATGTTTATGGTTACGCGTATGCTGAGGAGGCGCGGCGGTTCATCGTTTGGAACGAACAGGTTTCGGCCACATTCTTCACGGTGGGGATAAACGAATGCCGCCCGGTGGAGTAGGGAAATAAGAAGAATAATTATAGTGGCCAGACCTGCCCCCGCAAGTAGGGGTAGGTCTGGCCTAAACTTGATCCTCGTATTCTGGAATTCTGGTTCGCCTACAGAGCAGGGTGCCCACTGGAAAATTCCATTTTGCCGATATGCGTCATACATAAATATACTGGCTTCCGCGCTGCTGCTTAACGTCCGCCAGTATATTATGCATACCATTCAAGCGTCTTCGATCTTTAACGCAGGGCGCTGCCCCCGATCACCATCCGCATCGCTTCGGAAGTGCCTTCATAAATCTCAGTTATTTTGGCGTCGCGATAGAGGCGTTCCACCTTTATTCCCTTACAGTAACCATAGCCGCCATGAATCTGGACCGCCTTGTTGGTGACCCGCACCGCCAGTTCAGAGGCATATAGCTTGGCCATAGCCGCTTCCTTTGAGAAAGGCTTGCCCTGGTCCTTGAGCCAGGCTGCCTGCAGAGTCAGCAAACGGGCCGCTTGCACCTCGGTCACCATGTCGGCAATCCAGAACTGGATTTGTTGCTGTTTGGCGATAGGCTTATTGAATTGAACCCTCTGCTTGGAGTAGGCTATGGCTTCATTCAAGGCCGCCTGAGCAATACCCACCGCTTGTGCGGCGATGCCTACCCGGCCATGGTCAAACCCGTTCATAGCAATCTTCAACCCCTGGCCTTCCTTGCCTATGATGTTTTCCTTGGGAATTCGGCAATCCTTGAAATAGAGATCGGAAGTCTGGGAGGAACGCATCCCCATTTTCTCAATCTTCTGGCCAATCTGCATACCAGGCGTACCCCGTGGGATGATGAAGCAGCTCATCTCGCCCTTTTCCTTGTTGGTCCAGGCGAATACTATATAGGTATCGGCCACCGGGCCATTGGTGCAGAAGGTCTTGCTGCCGTTAATCACGTACTCCTCACCGTCTAGCACAGCGTTGGTGAGAGCCCCGCCCACATCGGTACCGGCGGAGGGTTCGGTTATAGCGAAGGCCCCGATCTTACCTTTGGCCAGGGGAGTCAGGTATTTTTTCTTTTGCTCTTCGGTGCCGAAATTATTGATACACATGCAAGCTACACCGGTGTGTACGGAAACATTGAATGCGGTCGCCGCGCAGACCTGAGCCAACTCCTCGATGGCGCCTGCATAACTGACATAGTCGGCTCCAGATCCCCCATACTCCTCGGGGAAGGGCATTCCCATCCATCCTTTTTCACCCAATTTGACATACAGATCAGCTGGCCAACGGCTGGATTCATCGATTTCCTGAGCGATAGGAGCAACGTGCTCCTCGGCGAACTCCCTCATGGCACTGCGGATAAGTTCTTGTTCTTCGCTAAGATAAAAATCCAAATCTATCCCTCCTATTAGTCATATTTTCCCTGCACCGATACGGAGATTGGTCTGCTTACTCTATTGTATTTTGCCGGTTGAACGGCAGTCAACCGCGTTTGCGCAAACGAAGTCTGGATATGGGTGCGAGGGTATCCCACAATAATCTTGACAAGCTATTTAGCCTTCTGGTTTTTGCTCACAGGGCAGGAATAATCGCCACGGATTTGATATCATAGGCATTATAGAAACGCATGCAGCATGCCGTGGAAATAAGAGGGGACACAAAAATGACTGATATACCTAACCTAGAATTTGATTGGTCCAATACCATCATGGAGACACTGGGAATCAAGATAATAGAATTCAGCCAAGAAAGGGTAACCGCTGCTATGCCGGTCACGCCCAAAACCCACCAGCCGTTCGGCATTATGCACGGCGGGGTATCGGTAGTATTGGCTGAAACAGTAGCCTCGGCCGGCAGTTACCTGTTCATTGACCGGGAGAAGCAAAGGGCTGTGGGGCTGGAAATCAACGCCAACCATATTCGCAGTGTGAGGCAGGGGACAGTGAAGGCGGTGGGCGTCCCGGTTCATGTGGGCAGAACCAGTATGGTTTGGGATGTGCGTCTTTATGATGAGGACCAGCGCCTGGTCTGCATCTCCCGCTGCACGGTGGCTGTAATCGACAAGCCTGACAGGTGAGGAAGCAATGGCTTTCTCTTGCTTTCTGCAAGTAGTGCCGTTATCCGACGGAGGTAGTTGTTAAGTGGAAATCGTACGGGTGAAATCTGCAGTTGACTGGTGGTTAAGGATTACCATTTGGATATCAGTACCCCTTATGTTGGTGATAATGTTGACCGTTCCACCGGATGAAAAGATGTTCGCTTATGCTGTTGGCTGGCCTACTCTAATACTCATTCTCTGGATATATCTGGGCACTTACTATGAGCTCCGCGATGATTATCTCTACTGTCGCAGCGGACCTTTCTTTCGGAAGATTCCTTATGACAAAATTAAATCGCTTCGTCTTCACCAAAGCGTGTTAGGATCTATGGCATTGTCAACCCGGCGCATAGAGATCATGCAGCATGGCAAAGGCTACATCAGGGGAACAACCGATATATCACCTGTTAACCGGGAAGAATTCTTGGCGGAACTAGCCCGCCGTTGTGTAAACCTGGAGAAAGGGACTTGGTATGATTGAGAAGAAGGATTTTAGATTACTTGAACAGGATCGACCAGACACTGGCCGGAGGGGGACCGCCAACCGACTGGGATACACTGCTGGAAGAGCACCTCGTACAGATTCGGTTTTTCCAACACGAGCGGCTGATCCACCTGATCGTTACGGTGGCCTTCGCCTTGGTGCTGATGCTCCTCATGAATCTACTGTATAGCGCAGCCAGCGTCGATATGCTGCTGGTAGCCTTGTTTATCTTCGTCACCATATTTCTGCTGCTTTACCTGGGGCACTATTATATCCTGGAAACCAGCGTTCAAAAAATGTACCGGCAGTATGATCAAATCCTGCAGAGAAAGAATAGTCGAATTGAAATTGAAGTCGGTCAAGATAAGCCTATAAGAGCATAGATCTGTTTATGAACTCTGCATTTCAATAAAGGATGGATCAACATGAAAGCAAAGCAGCTAGACGTGATGTGGAAGTAGGCCTATTTGAAAACCTCCCATCCTGAAATAATATCCGACACCCTATGGTAAGACGGGGACCGGGTAAGGATATTGCAGCAAAGAGGTGAGCATATGAGCATTGCAAAACAATTTCTATCCGATATTGATATGATCTTGTCCCACCGGCATGACAATGGAGCTGATTACTGGGCGACTCCGGATAAGCGACTAATAAAAGGGGCGCCGTGGAGTACATTGGAGTGTGTTTTATTTCTCCTGGAACTGGGCATGGATCCCTCAGATCCAATCCTTCGGAAGACCGCTGATCTGATTTTCAGCACCTGGCTGGAGGCCGGGAGGTTTAGACTGTACCCCAAAGGAGCAATTTACCCTTGCCAAACCATCCACGCGACACGAGTACTCTGCCATATGGGATATGCCCCTGATGAGCGAATTCAGAAAACCGTTCAGCATTTGTTTGATATTCAGGAATTGGACGGGGGCTGGCGCTGTAAAAAATTCTCGTTTGGCCGTGGACCGGAAACCGAATGCTCCAACCCTCATCCAACCCTTCTGGCCCTCGATTTATTCCGCTTTGTCGATGATGCGGGGAAACATCCTTCCTTGGAACAGGCTGTGGATTTCTTACTGGGGCATTGGACGATTCGAAAACCAATCGGTCCCTGCCATTATGGCATCGGCACCCTGTTCATGCAGGTCGAATATCCATTCCGCAACTATAACCTTTTCCAGTATGTCTATGTGCTGTCATTCTATAACCGGGCGAGAGTCGACAAGCGGTTTCGGGAGGCATTTGAGGCTTTGCGGTCTAAAACCGTAGATGGGCAAATCGTGGTAGAACGGGTGGTGCCCAAATTAGCAAGCCTGGCTTTCTGCAAAAAGGGGAAGCCGAGTATATTGGCAACCAAGCGATATCAGGAGATAATCAGGAACCTGCAGACAAACACTTAAGGAGCTTCTTCATCTATTAAAGTGGTCCGACACTCTTTCTGGAAAATAATTCTTCGATTACCTACATCTAGCTCTTGCCGGCGCTGTCATTCATGTCTATCCTATTTATAGGCTGTCCTGTATTCTTACTTGAACTGGCAACCAGACCAGATGACGCAACCACCACCACAGTCTACTGAACCAGCCTGAATCCTTGTTGGCTGCCAACTTGTTTCTAGAACGTGATTATTCAAGTCCCTATTCCAATAGACCGGAATAGGGGCTTTTTATTTTTTCAACCCCCCGGAGTTTACGACTGGTTCATTTTTTACCGGCCATTCAACATGGAAACCAGCTATAACAGCAGCGGCTGCACAGGGACAAGCTCCCTGAGCTTAAACCATGATCGAACAATGTCCTTGATTTATAGGAGGGAATGAAATATGCAAGGAATTCAACGGAATCGATTATTTAAAACCGCTTTCATGACATTTATCATCTTCTTCATCTGCTCCAATAGCGGAGCACTTTATGCAGCACCAATGACCGATGCCCAGGCTGTGGCGACCGCCCAAGCCGCCCTGTCTGCTGCTGCACCCCTCAAACCGGTTGAAGGTACCGACACCAATATCGTGGCTCTGGCTCAGCGGATTGTGAACCAGAAGGTCTCCGGTGTCACCGTCAAAATGGCGGCTACCTTCAACCCCCAGATCTCATCCACCGGGGTCATAACCTATGCCAGCGCGGCCAGGTCCAACAGCGTTCGTTTCTCCCTGACCAAAAACAGCACCACTGTTACCCAAACTGTTTTGGTAACCATACCTGCCAAAAGCAGTGTGGTGACACCACCACCGGCGACAACCGATGCCCAGGCTGTGGCGACCGCCCAAGCCGCCCTGTCTGCTGCTGCACCCCTCAAACCGGTTGAAGGTACCGACACCAATATCGTGGCTCTGGCTCAGCGGATTGTGAACCAGAAGGTCTCCGGTGTCACCGTCAAAATGGCGGCTACCTTCAACCCCCAGATCTCATCCACCGGGGTCATAACCTATGCCAGCGCGGCCAGGTCCAACAGCGTTCGTTTCTCCCTGACCAAAAACAGCACCACTGTTACCCAAACTGTTTTGGTAACCATACCTGCCAAAAGCAGTGTGGTGACACCACCACCGGCGACAACCGATGCCCAGGCTGTGGCCGCCGCCCAAGCCGCCCTGTCTGCTGCTGCACCCCTCAAACCGGTTGAAGGTACTGACACCAATATCGTGACTCTGGCCCAGCGGATTGTGAACCAGAAGGTATCTGGTATCACCGTCAAAATGGCGGCTACCTTCAACCCCCAGATCTCATCCACCGGGGTCATAACCTATGCCAGCGCGGCCAGGTCCAACAGCGTTCGTTTCTCCCTGACCAAAAAGAGCACCACCGTTACCCATACTGTTTTGGTGACCATACCTGCCAAAAGCAGTGTGGTGACACCACCGCCAGCATCAGCCGATGCCCAGGCTGTGGCCGCCGCTCAAGCCGCCCTGACCGCTGCTGGTACCTTTAAACCAGTGGAAGGCAAGGATTCCAATCTAGTTACAATGGCCCAAGCGATTGTCGACAAGTCTGTATCAGGGATTCAGATTAGTATTATCAGCAGTGCAAATTCCAACGTATCGTCTACGGGAAGCATAACCTATGGCAGCACCGCGAATAGCGGAAATGTCACACTAAAATTGTCGAAAAACAGCACTTCCGCCAGTCAGGTGGTCAGCATAACAGTACCCGCAAAGGCTGTAGTTTCCTCTAGTTTTAATGTCAAGAATTATGGAGCTAAAGGTGACGGTGTCACGGATGACCGGACTGCCATACAATCCGCCATCAACGCCGCCAGTACCAAGGGCGGCGGGACAGTATACCTGCCAGACGGAAAATATATGGTATCCCTTTCTACATCAGGCACAGGATTGAATCTAGCGAGTAACATAAAACTAGAATTGAGTTCAGGGGCAGAGCTGCGGGCTATCAAGACAAGTTTAACCAATTACCGCTTTATTAACATGAGCAACGTCAGCAACGTGGAAATAACCGGGGGGCGTATTATTGGTGACTGGGCTGCCCGTAAACCCGCTACCAGCGAGTATGGTCGGGGGATATGCTTGTATAACAGTACCAACGTCCGTATCCACGATGTTGAGATAAGCGATTTCATAGGTGACGGTATATATGTTTCCGGCAACTCGTCTGGATCGGGAGGAGCCAGTGTTAAAGTGGTGATCGAGGATTTCGTTATCCATGACTGCTGCCGCAACGGTATCTCAATAATCTCGGCGAAGGACCTGGTGATCCAGAATGGCAACATATACAACATCACCGGCACCATGCCCAAGTCGTTTATCGATGTGGAACCGAACAACAACACCCAGTATGCCCAGAACATCTATGTCAAAAACATCAAGGGACAGAACGCCGGGGGATACGGGTATATGTTTGGGTTCGGACATTACTACAATGTCATCAAATATCCGTGTAGTGTAACCTTCGAGAACTGCACAGGGACAAACATGGCTTTGGGATTATACAACTCGGCTAATGTAGCTACCTACGAGAAAACAAATCCCGCTCTGTTTGACTTGAAGTGGCTGTAGAAGGTAATTGTATTGTTATAGATGATCTTGGCGCAGATACGGATAGGTAAGCAAGGCCGGGGCTAGTCCCCGGCCAGTTGTTTTCTGAAAAAAGGGCCGACTATTGCCGGCTAGAATCATGATTGCGGGGCGAATAAGAAATGAGCTTAGATGAAAATCTATAATGAACTCTATGATAATTCGCTTGAGGAGTCCTTATGGAAGTGTTAACTGCTCAGTTAGATATTTTGGTAAGAAATACTATCTCAATAGTCTCGCTGTTTATCCTTGCTCTCATAATGGGCAAGAGACTGATATCCGAATTAAACTTCTTGGATTTTATTGTCGGCATTACCATAGGTTCAATTGCCGCTTCATTATCAATAGATAGAACCATATCTATTTCTCATGGGATTTTTAGTTTAATAATATGGGGCCTAATACCAATATTGATATTTAAAGTTACATTAAATAACGACCATGCCAGAAGATTGTTTGATGGAACATCTGTAGTTGTAATTGAGAAAGGAAAAATCTTGGAAGAGAATCTTAAAAAGGAGAAATATAATGTAAATAATCTGATAGAGGAATTGCGACTTGGAGGAGTTTTCGACATATCTGATGTTGAGTCAGCGATACTGGAGACCAATGGACGTTTAAGCATTCAATTAAAAGCAGAAAAACTACCGGTTACAAAGCAAGATTTGAATATTGCCGTGAAACAACAAGGTTTATTTGCCAATGTAATAATGGATGGCAAAATATTAAATGAACAGCTCCGTTTAATTGATCGGAACGAACGCTGGTTGCTTAGTGAAATTAATAATCGAAATATCAGAGTCGAAGACATCGTTCTGGCATCGGTTGATAAACTAGGTAATCTCTATATTGATTTGAAGGAAGATTCAACTAACCATCATTGAACTGGATGATTTCGATGCAGAACAGATTGAAATGAAACGGCGAAAAACGCGTGCTATAGCAGTATGAGAGAGGATGGCGGTGCAGGGTTCTACCTGACTGCCCAATAAATGAAGAAACCGTGATGGAAAATAAATTGCTGTCAAATAGTGGTCAAAACCAAAAAATAAGGGATTTCCAAAACCTCTGGAAATCCCATTTTTTCGATGGTGGGCCATGAAGGACTTGAACCTTCAACCTTGTGATTAAGAGATACATACAGGCCGAATATTGCTTACTATTACCTATTAAGGATGCCTATATAACGGCATCTCTTATTTATAGTCTACTACTATCTGATATAGGTTATTTTGTACGTTGCAAACTCGGTTGCAAACCTTTTTTCCTTGCGATCTCCACAATTCTGTCCTCGGTAATCTGGGAAAGAGTCCTAATTCCCTTGACTTCATTAAATATATACTCGACTGATTGCCCTTCATCTAAAAGCTTTTCAATTTTGCGACTAACTTGCATGTTTGCTCGATTGGCGCATTTGGTGTGTGCTTTTTTTGTGCTGCGGCTCTTTTCGTTTCTTTCAATAAGACCATCACAGATAACACATCGAGTAAAATTCTTAAGCCCACTTACCGCTTGATACAGTTGGAGCCACATAGCCGACAATAAATTATTGGGGACAAAAATTGGTTTCAGTTCCCACATAGGACCATAAATAAGTTGAGGGGACACGGTTCCTTGGATTTTACTGTTAATAATATTAAGAATAAGGTAGGTGGCCGCTCCCTTTGAATCGCTAAATTTAAACGGCATTAGTTGTACATTTTCAAATGTAATCGCCTCACCAATCAATCTTTTCTCCCGCAAGGTTTCGATACTATCTCTGCTCTTTGCCCTGTAAAGGAATGATACTCTTACAAGATTCCGTTTGCGTTCCCTGTATACCTGAGCGTTTTGTTCCAAGGATTTCATTATGATGTTTGTTTCCAAATCTTTTTCCCAAAGCACCAAATCATCTAAGAAACCTGAGTGTCCTTTACTTAAATGAACCCATAATTGATTCACCATAAACATGTCTTTTGCCTCATCTAACCAGGTATCAAAACGTTCCCCAATCTGGTTTGTATACCTTTCCTCATTATCAATTTCGGTCACCAATGTGTTCAAACCAAGCCATCCGTATTTATTAGCAAATTCGAGGCACTTGGCTTTAAACCTATTTTCATTTTCATAATCAGATTGGTCTATTAATAACGAACCATCATCTTTCAATAGGTTAGCGAATTCCTCAAAAAGGGTTGGCTTATCGTTAAGGGGATTATAGTAAATTAAGGGTTTCAGTGGTTGTTTAGCCATTAAATATGTTCCAGTGCTATTATCGACCAGATTAGGGGATTCATTATTAACACCGCGCATTTCCTTCCAAAAGTACCCATCTTCGTGATTACTCCATAAGAAATCAATCATTAGTTCTACCCCTCACCTTGTGTTGTATATGTGTTGATTAGATAATGTAATTAATAAACACACAGCCTTCTATCCACCACATAATTAGTTTACCATATAAGTATGGTCAGATCCAAATAAATCGAGGAGGTACAAACTAATGGCAAAACAAACCACAGAGAACCCACTCACAGTGACCCCTGACCGGGCTGCTGACATGTTAGGTATAGCACCGAGAAAGGTTCGCGAAATGATCTATTCTGGTGAGCTACCATCATTCAAGGTGGGGAAGAGATGGCTTATTCCTATTCGGGAGCTTGAGAAATGGATCAGTGATCAAGTTAGGCAAGCTCTTAAAGATTAGCAACGAAAAAACCAGCGGATTACGGATCGCTGGCTAGAAGGAGTTAGTTAATTGAATTCTGCATTAATTATACCGGAGATTAAGAGGCATTGGGACATAAAGGGAATGTTCGAGAGTTGTTATTCCGGAAGAAAACTTGTTAAACAAGGACACCGATACAGGACCCATTGCCCAATCCACTTGGAAAAAACACCATCATTCTATCTCGATACATACAAAGATAGGTTTAACTGCTATGGATGCGGTATCTATGGTGATCCTATTGATTTATATGCTCTAGCTCATGGATTATCAAACCGCGAGGCAATTGCCCAGCTAGCTCATGATTTAGGGCTTTCCGTTGATATAAGCCCAGAGGCCCGCAACACTGCCAAGGTTGCCAGGTTAAAGCGGGAAAGAATCAAAGCGGTTAATACTGACTTTGAAATGGTAGTCAATAAGGCCCGCTTGGATTGTTGGAATATCGAGGGTTGGTTACATATGTTCTTGAAACATATCAGGACTGAGCAAGACTTGAAGCGGCCAGGTCCAACCTTTGCACTCCAACACTTACATTACGTTGAGCATATTGGCGATCTGTTTTTAAGCGATTCTCCATTAGACCAGTTATCGGCAGTGAAGTTATTAAGGAGGTGGGAGGCTTGCCATATGACTACCTCAACGCGATAGCCACCTTACCGGGTGACGCACAGGACGAATTTATGGGTTTGGCTGATTATGTCAAACTACCCCGGCAGATGCCTGAGATAAAACAAGAGGAAGTTGAACCGGTTGTTTACGCTCACACCGATATGGGTAATGCTGAGAGGTTCGTTAATCAACATAAACAAAATATCAGGTATTGCCCTGTCACTAGGGCATGGTACATATGGGATGGTGCACGATGGGAAGAAGATCGCAAGAATATCGTATATCACCTTGCCCGGCTCACTGTTCGGAGTATTCCGAAGGAAGCCGACAATTATCCAGATGATGATGCCCGGCGGCAAGAAGTCCTTAAATGGGCTTATAAGAGCGAGAGCAAAGAGCGCGTGCGGGCTATAGTCGAGTTAGCTAAATCTGATCAGTCTATTGTTGTTAAACCAGATGATTTTGATAAGAATCATTGGCTGTTTAATGTTTCCAACGGAACACTTAACTTGCTTACTGGCCAACTCCAACCCCACAACCGTGAGGACCTTATTTCAAAGATTTCGATGGTTGAATATGACCCACTCGCTGAATGTCCGCTCTGGCTACAATTCATGGATGACATATTCCGAGGCAACCCATACTTAATTGGTTACATACAAAAAATCTTCGGTTATTGCCTTACCGGTAGTACCAAGGAGCAAGATTTCTTTATTCTCTATGGCAATGGAGCAAATGGGAAAAGCACTCTTATTAAGATCATGATGGCTCTTTTAGGTAGTGATTACGCTAAACAGACTGCTGCAAATGCATTTTTAGTGAAACAAAACGAAACGGCTGGCGAAGAGATTGCCGTGCTCATGGGGGCTAGAATGGTGGTCACTTCTGAGGTTGAAGATGGAAAGAAGTTAGCTGAGGCCCTTATTAAGCAACTTACTGGTGATACTACGATAAGGGCACGGAGGCTTTATCAAGATAGTGTTGAGTTTTGGATCACATTCAAAATATTGATGGTTGTCAACAATAAGCCAAGAATATCAGGGACTGATTATGGAATGTGGAGACGAAGCAAACTTATCCCTTTTACGGTCACAATTCCGGAAGAAAAGCAGGATTTGGACCTTGGGGACAAGCTCATTAAAGAACTACCTGGCATTCTTAATTGGGTGTTACAAGGTTGTTTAGAGTGGCAAAAGAAAGGTCTCAAGCCGCCTGAGGAAGTCGATGCAGCTACCCTGGGATACCGTATTGAGTCCGATGCAATTGGAACTTTCTTGGACGAATGTGTCATCACGGATGATCCGGATGCCAAGATACAAGCCAAGACATTGTATGATGCTTACAAAGATTGGTGTAGTACGGCAGGGGAGCGGAGTTTTAGTATGCGCCGCTTCAATGACCGTCTAAAGGAGCGGGGATTCCATATAACCGCAGGTGCCCATAATCTTAAATTCTGGCATGGGGTACAGGTTGCTTCAATTGATCTTTGGAATGATATTAGCCGCGAAGTGTACTGAGCATGGTTACTCAGTTACTAAACAGACCCGTTTTCAGCAACTTATAAATATCTATTTTTCCTATAGTAAGTTTCCAAAATAGGTACAAATGAGTAACTCAGTAACCCATGACTTCAACGGAGGTGATGAATATGGAAACCAAGACCGGGATAGTGACCATGATATTTGATGATCGTTTGTTTGGGTTTATTCGTGACGAATCTGGCGAGGAATACTATTTCCACCAAAGGGGTTTGATTAAACCCAGGACTATTACCGAGGTAAGGGCCGGGGAGCCGGTGGAGTTTTTTCTTGTTGAGGATAGGAAGAAAAACAAGCCTAGGGCTATCGGCGTGGTAGTTACTTAATGACTAGGTATTTAACCATCAAAGTAACTAAATGCACTCTCGTACTAACCGAGCAAGAAGTGCTCGACCTTCTCAAACAGGAACCGGAAACCTGGAAAAAGGCGATTAAGCGGGGTAAATCTTTTACCAGAGCGGAACAGACTACCGATCGAGTTAGGCGAAAGGTTGATGAATATGAGAATTAAGAGGCGCGCTCCACCGGATAAAGTATCACAAGGTATCTCTGTACATACGGAAATATCGGCTCTCATTTTAGCGTTTGCAACCAGTTTGCAACAACCATATCCCAGAAACCGTTTAAGTAGCAACAATATTAGGAGGATTTATTATGTTTGAATCTTTGGCGCGACTGACTGACAAAATCGAATCAGCAAAAACCCAGTTACAGAGTATGCAAACCTCAGGGGTTTACAACCCCGATTACATTAAACAAAAAGCCGATGAAATTGTAACTGCCATCCGAAAGGATCGGAGCGATTATTATCATAACCGCTCCACAGAACTAAAGGCAAAACTCAATTATTTGACCACTAAATACAGAACCCATTTAAGTGATTCTGAGGTAAACAGGGAATTATTGAGGATCAAGCAACTAGAGGGCGAAGTGAGGTTTATGGACAACAAAGAACTGGAGGCAACTGCCAGTAAGTTTATTAATGGTGGGGATGTAGATTATCATTTGCTCAATCTAGTAGGCTCTGAGCTTAGGGCCAGAGGTGAGGCTGACAAAGCGAATGGCATGAGCCCCAATAAGTTGCAGTTAGTTGGTCAAATAAAAGAGCAAATGACCCAGCGAAACATTAAAGAACCTTGGAAAAATGATCCTGAATATGCGGGAGCCCAAAGAGAGGTCGATGTAATTGAGGTTGTATCAGGACCTAATCATGATGATTATATCTATCCCGGTCTGGGAACTGAATCTATGCAGGAAATAAATATAGCGGCGGGGTTTGCTCCTTATGGCGTGACCAGCACCGCCGATACCTTGTCGGCAATATCGAGAAAAAACCAGATTTGGGAACTTAACCGATAGAAGATCAAAAACAATCAATAAAATTGCTGAGGGCTGGGCTTTCCCGGCCCTTGGTTATAAGTGAGGCTAGTTGAATGGCTAAAGTATGCACAGTATGTAATCACCCTCAACGGAATGAAGTCGATAAAGCCCTTGTAAACGGCGAATCATTGAGGATGATAGGCAAGAGATTCGATATATCTTATTCCAGTGTAAACCGGCATAAGGAGCATATACCGGGAGCTCTCGCGAAAGCACAGAAGGCAATAGAAGTGTTCAAGGGTGATGATCTTCTCAGGGAGGTTATGGAATTGCAGAGCCGAGCTACCGCAATACTTGACAAAGCTGAGTTGGCCGGTGACCTTCCCACTGCACTAAGGGCTATTAGAGAGGCTAAGGGTTGCTTGGAATTGTTAGCGAAGATGCAGGGTGAGTTGCAGCAGGAAGGAACAACAAACATTCATATCCATCCCAGTTGGGTAGAAATAAGGACAACAATACTACAAGCCCTCACTCCATACCCAGAGGCGAGGGTTATGTTAGCTGAGGTATTAAGTAATGATTAAAACTGATTTAATAAGGGCTCTCGATCCGGTTCACCTTTTCCAAGAGTGCCTTGGCCATGAACCGGATCACTGGCAAAAGCAAGTCCTTCGTTTTGATGGCAGGAGGCTAATACTTAACTGCAGTAGGCAATCCGGAAAAAGTACCACTACTGCAGTATTGGCGTTGCACCGGGCTATGTATTACCCGAATAGCCTAATCCTGCTAATAAGTCCTTCACTAAGGCAGTCGAGCGAGCTATTTAGAAAGGTTGCGGATATGCTCAAGATTCTGGACCAGCAACCGAAAAGGACCGAGGATAACAAACTGAGTCTAGCCTTTAGCAATGGCAGCAGAATACTGAGCCTACCGAGCAGTGAATCAACGATCAGAGGTTTTTCAGGAGTTGATCTTATCATCGAGGATGAGGCAAGCCGGGTAGATGATTCCCTTTATTATTCCATTAGGCCGATGTTAGCGGTTAATAATGGAGTCCTGATCTTAATGAGTACACCGTGGGGTAAGCGGGGGCATTTCTTTAGTGAGTGGAGTGAAGGCGGGGCAGTATGGGAACGGATACAGATTACGGCTAACGATTGTCCCAGGATAAGCCCTGACTTCTTAGCCGAAGAAAAGGCGAGTCTGGGCGATTGGTGGTATAGCCAGGAATACTTCTGCGAGTTTAGGGACACCACAGACCAATTATTTCATTATGACACTGTAATGCAGGCGTTTGATGACGATGTCGAACCGATATTTAGGAGTGGTACTTATGATAAATAGGGATATTCCGTCAAGGAGCAGTTTCTTTATAGGCGTGGACCTTGGGCAAGCCAATGATTACACTGCTATCTCCATAATCGAGAAAAGGCAACCGATTACAAAAGTAAGTCCGATCACCAGGACCCGCTTTGATACATACTACTATTTACGGCACTTGGAACGGCCTAGGCTAGGCACTCCATACCCGATTATTGTTGACCGGGTGAGGGATTTGGTTAGGAGTGATCAAATAAGGGCATTTGATGGCTACTACAGGAAAGAACCCAGCCTAATTGTTGATGCTACCGGGGTAGGTAGACCAGTAGTCGATTTATTCAAGCAAGTGGGATTGAGGCCGGTAGCGATTACAATTACCGGCGGCAATACTGTAAACCATATTGTAGGTGGTTACAACGTACCTAAGCGGGACTTAATCACAAATCTACAGGTCTTATTCCAGAATGAGCGTTTAAGGATTGCTAAGGGACTGCCTGAGGGGCAAACCTTCATAACTGAACTAATGAATTTCAAGTTAAAAGTAAACGTCAAAACTGGCCATGATACGTACGAAGCCTGGAGGGAAGGGATACATGACGATCTAGTGCTCAGTGTGGCAATGGCCGCTTGGTTTGCAGATAAGGGCAAAAGGCACATAGGTCCAGTGCCTAAGCCTGCAGGATGGTGATTGGATGTCACAAGGGAATCTTGTAACCATGATGCTACCGGGCTTAATTTGTTTGGTTTGCAAAAGGTATGCAACAAAAAAGGAGGTTAGTGCAAGGGGGAGGGACTATTCTTCATCAGGGATGTACTCCAAGAGGTCACCCGGTTGGACTTTAAGGGCTGCACAGAGTTTATCTATTACCTCCAGGGATACATATTCATTTGATCCCAGTTTAGCCATTGTTGCATTGGATATATCAGCAAGTTTCATAACGTCTTTTTTCTTAAGCTCTCTATCGATTAACAACTTTTGAAAGGGTTTATAACTGATCACCATAACACCTTCCTCCACTTAGATAATTATAGTTTATCAGATAAAAGTTTGTGATTACTAAGAAATATATCACAAGGTTATTGCTAAACTACATTAGATAATATACACTAATGTTAGATATAGCTTACTAAGATTAGCGATAACAAAATTACGGAGGTGGTGGTAATGGCAAAAATAATTCTAAGAGAGGGGACAAATTGGATGGTAGAACGTATGACCAGAGCAAAAGCAATCAGGCTTAAATGTCTTGATTGTTGTTGCAACCAACCGGCAGAGGTCCGGAGGTGTCATCTTAAAGACTGCACTTTGTGGCGTTTTAGAATGGGAACCGAAGAAAAGGATGATCTATACCTGGACGCGCATAGAAAACCAAAATCAAGCGGTAGCGCAGAGAAAACAGCCTAGGTTGAAAGGGGCGGCATCATTGAATATCTATTTTTCATTATTAACGGACGAGGTTAAGAAATGCGGTGCAATTGAATACCGTACTAGCAAAATAATTGACCTACCTAATAGTATTGGGGCTATCAGCTTACCCGATGGAACCTATTGGGTGAATCCAGAACATGAAACCGAATTTATAGAAACAACGACAAAATTCCAACTATATAAAGACTGCTTAGAGTAAGGAGGTTCTTAAAATGGCCAGTACGCAACAAAACGCCCAAGAAAAGAAGAAGGCAAGGAAAAAGGGCAACGGCGAAGGCTCAGTATATTTTAATGAGAAAAAGAAGCTCTGGATAGGACAAATTAGCTTCAATGACCCGGCCACCGGTGAAGGTAAGCGCAAGAATTTTAGTGGTAAGAGCAAAACTGAGGTACTGGCCAAGATGAGGGAGAATCAGCATCTAAAGGATACTGGGAGGCTTATAACACCCAAGAAAATGACACTTAGCGATTGGTTGGATACCTGGCTGAGTGATTATAAAAAGGGAGAATTGAAAGCCTCCACCTATGACTCATACCATCGGCTTATAGAAACCCATATCAAGACTAGACTAGGTGGAACCCAATTAACCAAGCTCACTACAAATATGATTCAAAAGTTTTATAAGGAACGTCTTGAAAATGGCCGCAAACTGGCTAAGACCGAAACCGCTGAGGATGGAACAAAGGTAACCAAAATGATTACCCTTGATGATGGCAGTCAGATAGCGGATAGAAGGCTCTCAACAAGAACTATCAAATATCTTCACACTATTCTGCAGGAGGCACTAGATCAAGCCGTTAAGGAGAACCTTATTTATAACAACCCTGCAACCAATACCACCCAACCCCAACAGGTTAAGAAGGAAATCCAACCTCTGAACACCGAGCAGGTGCAGGACTTTTTGGAGTCTATCAAGGATGATTGGTTATACCCATTGTTCTTAACCGAACTCGGAACCGGGTTAAGGCGCGGGGAGCTCCTGGGGCTCAAGTGGGAGGATATAAACCTAGATAAGGGTACGGCTATTATCAAAAGGTCACTGCTCGATATTAAAGGCAAACCTTTTTTACAGGAGGATGTTAAGACCAAGACCAGTAAACGGACCGTAACATTTCCCGCCGAAGTGCTCAATGAATTAAAGAAACTCAAAAAGCAACAGGAACAAGAAAAATCGGTTGAGATTAAGAAACAGGGTAACATACTTACTATTGTTAGGCCAGACGAGCCCGACAAGGCCAAAGAAAGCCCCAAGAAGGAATTTGTATTCTGTTGGCCAAACGGACACCCGGTAGCTCCAAACTACTGCTATAACCATTTTAAGGCACTCTTAAGGGATGCAAGTTTACCAAGTGTTAGATTCCATGACCTCAGACACAGTTTTGCTACCATGCTACTGGAGCGGGGCGTGGACATCGGCACTATTAGTAAACTGCTTGGGCATCAATCCATAAGCATCACAATGGATATATACGCTCACCTAACCGACAAGATGCAGGAGCAGGCTGCCCAAACCATGAATGATATTCTTACAAAGAAGCGCAATACCCGTGCACAATAGCGGATAACTTGGCCTTAAAATACACAATTATGCTTAAAAGTATCGTATTTTTATATATATGGGAGGATTTACTAAACATCTTGGCGAAATACAGTATACATTGAGACTCTATATCAGAAAGGAAAGGTGTTATTTATGGCAATGAAACCGTGCAAAGAATGTGGTCAAGAAATAAGTTCGGGTGCTAAAAACTGTCCAAGTTGTGGTAAGGACCAAAGAAATTGGTTTGCCCAACATAAAATTATAACCGGTTTATTAGTGATTATTGCATTAGGTGTAATAGGTTCGTTAGGAGGCGATGATAGTGCGAACACACCATCAACAACTGTAAACAAACCTACTGCTTCACAACCACAGGAAACACAGCAACCAAAGGCCGCACCTATGGTTGTAACAGTAGATAAACTTATGGCGGATTTGGAAAGCAATGCGTTAAATGCAAGCAATACCTATAAAGGTAAATATGTTCAGGTAACAGGTAACTTAAAGGTTATTGATTCAGGTGGTAAATATTTCGCTTTGTACCCTAACAAGGATTTTGCTATTACTGGTGTTCGCTGTGATATTTCTCAAGAGCAATCGGCGGCTGTTGCTAAATTTACAATGGGTCAGCAAGTTACTGTAACTGGAAACATAACCGATGTTGGCGAAATTTTAGGATATAGTCTTAAGGTTGAATCTATTAAGTAGAGGGATTATTTTAATTGGCAATCTACGGAGAGGGGGCGAAAGCCCTCTTTCGTTTTTGGGAGAAAAATATTTATATGCAGGAAATATTGGAAAATGGTAAGAACCTTGACGGTAGAATCAGATTACCATCAAATTGCTATCTAAAACAGCGTTTGCTGACTTGTATCCCGAGCATTATTCTGCTCAGCTGAATACTCCAGTCGTCGAGAGCCATGCGTCCGGTAGTTGAGAGCCACCCGTCCGGCCAAACGGGAGCCACTCGTCCGGAGCTAGAGAGCCAGGGAGGGTTTCTTCGGTACAATGAATTAATGCACAAACGTGTAAATTCATTTACTGGGAGGTCATACCATGATCCCGTACCGAGAAATTATCCGACTCCACTGTCAGGGGCTAAGCCAACGCAGTATCGCTGCAAGCTGTAAATGCTCCCGCAACACCGTTGCCAAGGTAATTGGCAGAGCGAAAGAGTTAAATCTTTCATGGCCGCTGCCAACTGAAGCCACCGCTGGTGATTTAGAAAACAAATTCTTTGATAAACCATCAATACGTGATACCGGGCGGTGTTATCCTGATTTAGAGCATATTCATAAAGAAATGGCCAAATCAGGAGTAACCTTAAGGCTTCTATGGGGCGAATACTGCGAGGAATGCCGACAAAACCGAAAACAGCCTCTTATGTACTCGCAGTTTTGCTACCACTATCAGGAATATGCCCAGACTAAAAGGGCTACCATGCATATTCCCCGTAAACCCGGTGAACAAATCGAAGTTGATTGGGCCGGACAGACCATGAACATCTTTGATCGCGATACCGGAGAGGCATTGCCAGCATATATCTTCATCGGAGTGCTGTCCTACAGTCAATATACCTACGTAGAGGCATTCCTGTCACAGAATCAAGAAAGCTGGATAACCGCCCATACCAACATGTATCGATACTTTGGAGGCGTCAGCCGAATACTGGTCCCGGATAATCTTAAAACCGGAGTAACCAATCCTGATCGCTATGATCCAACCATAAACAAAGTCTATCAGGAGATGGCTGAATACTATGGTACAGCAGTAATCCCGGCCCGGGTACGAAAACCCAAGGATAAACCTAATGCCGAAATGGCAGTCAGTATAACAACCCGTTGGATCGTTGCTGCTTTACGTAACCAGAAGTTCTTCAGTATTACTGAACTCAATAAGGCGATTGAAGAAAAACTTGAATCTTACAATCACAAACAGTTTCAAAAGAAGGACGGTAGTCGTTACAGTTTTTTCGTTAATGAAGAAAAGCCAATGCTTTTGCCATTACCAGCCCAACCCTATGAGATAGCAACCTGGAAAGCTGCTACCGTGGCATACAATTGTCATATTCAGGTGGAAAAGAACTATTACAGCTGTCCGTCAGAGTATCTAAAACAACAGGTTGATGTCAGGATGACACGTAATGTCATCGAGGTCTTTTACAATAATCATAGAATCTGCTCCCATGTAAGACTGCACGGACGACCGGGGCAATATAGCACGGTTCCTGAACATATGCCTAAAGCGCAACAGGAATATGTTAAATGGGATTCCGCCCGATTCATCTCCTGGGCTGAAAGCATTGGTTCCTGTACCGCTACTGTGGTCAAGGCTATCCTAAATGCCTACAAGGTAGAACAGCAAAGCTATCGAAGCTGTATGGGTCTTTTAAAACTGGCTGACAAATACTCGGTCAACCGCTTGGAAGCTGCCTGTAAAAAGGCTTTATCTTTTACCCCTAACCCCAGCCTGAAAAGTGTCAAGACGATTCTTTCCACTGGCCAGGACAAGGTTCTTGATGAAGCTCCTGCCTCAACTGTAAAAAATAATGCTCAATACGGATTTGTCCGTGGCGCAGACTATTACGGGAGGGCTGGCGAATGACAACAAATCAGGCTACGATAAACAAACTTATTGAAATGCGTATGACCACCATGGCTGAAGGTTTTCGTCAGCAATTAAGAGATCATTCGCTTACGCATCTTTCCTTTGAAGAGCGTATGAGTATTTTGGTAGACGCAGAGTATATCAGCCGTAAGAATAATCGCTTGAAAAGGCTTATCAAAAAGGCTGATTTCGATCAGGGCTATGCCTGCATCGCAGATATTAATTACAGTGCAGGCAGGAAACTCAAGAAATCGCAGATCGACAGCCTGGCTACTTGTGATTACATTGACCAAAAGCACAATATCATTATCATGGGTGCTTCCGGCTCCGGCAAATCATATCTGGCCTGTGCCTTCGGCCTGGAAGCCTGTAAAAGGTATTACTCCGTAAAATATATTCGCCTGCCGGAGCTACTGTCTGATCTGGCAGTTGCTCGCGGGGAAGGCATATATAAAAAAGTTCTTGGTCAGTACAGTAAGCCCAATCTATTAATCATGGATGAATGGATGTTGGTGTCTTTGACTGAAACCGAAGCCAGAGATTTATTGGAGATTATCCATTCTCGTCATAAAAGGGCTTCCACTATTTTCTGTTCTCAGTTCATGCCAGCCGGCTGGCATGGCAAAATCGGAGAAGCTACGCTGGCGGACGCCATCTTGGATCGAATCGTCTATGATTCACATGTGATTGAAATCCATGGCGGTGAACAAGAATCCTCCATGCGTGAGTTATATGGAATCCACAATCAAATAATGGTCTAATCGAGTCTTTGAAATCCAATGCCGCCCCTTCGTACGAACGATGAGATAATTGGCTCCCGTTTGCCCGGACGGGTGGCTCATAATTCACCGGAACTATGGCTCACTGTTGCCCGGAACCGTGGCTTTCTGAGGCCGGTGTAAACAGTTAGCTCATTACTTCCTTCATAAAACATAGTTATTTCCTGTTTTTCCTTGTTGTATATTACACAGGAATTATGTATACCTTCGATGCTTAATAAGGCTGTCTCGATCTCACCCAGTTCGATTCGAT